>Ga0307989_1000820_pt1 | contig 18415 bp, 27 predicted proteins | sample EllFjometagen185_FD_203164 | JGI IMG/M metagenome (GOLD analysis project Ga0307989, IMG submission 203164) | Marine microbial communities from Ellis Fjord, Antarctic Ocean - #185 | ecosystem: Environmental > Aquatic > Marine > Unclassified | place: Southern Ocean | collected 2014-10-08
TTATATAATATTTCTATTTTTTCCCTGTTAGATTCCCTATATTTATGCTGAATTTGTAGTCTTCTCAACTCAATATAACTAGTAAATACATTATCTTCACCTTCTATATTTATGGCTAGTTGGTGTAGTGTACTTCCAAGTGGTGGAACTACAGAGTGGTCAGTAAATTTCCCACATTTCTTACCTTTCCCGTTAATAGTTATATTTATTATGTATTTCATCTAATATCATCCTTAATATAATCTTTTTACTGGCAAAGATAAACTTATCGTCAATTAATACCTTCAAGCCTATAATATCACAATAATATATTTTATTATCATCAACTGATGCTTTCAAATATTTTTGTGCCAGTATACCAATAGGTGAGCTAGCCATACAATAGAGTCCATGGCTATAATTCTTTGTTCGTTGGTGCAATGTTAATATTATCTTCATATTATCTGCATGAACTAACGTGCTCAGCTATAATATCGCTCACTTCTTGTATCATAGCTATTCTCTCTGGATTTATATGAGTAGGTGAATTTAATAATATCTTTTTTACTGCATTAATATTAACATATAATATTGGTTTCTCTCTTTGTGCTTGCTGTTTCTCATACTTATGTACTAGCTCATCTATACGTGGTGGTAGATCGGCTAGCATATGTATCAGTCTACTATTATTTAATCTATTTAATGTTATTATAAACTTCATACTCTCCTCGTGCACACTCTAGTATCTTGTGTACTAGTATTGTTTCTCTATTGTTAGTATCTCCACCAACTCCATCTAATATTTCTCTTACCTTGGTCAGGTTACACTGATACACTGGTCTCATATCACCTATGGATGCATCCCTGTACTCCTGCACTAATCTCTCTAAATCTGTGTTCTCACAGTCATACATACCTAAGCTCCAATTACAATTTAACTGTTGTTTAGTCCTAGTATGGTGTGTGAGTACTGTTAGTATACCTCTCATTCTGGGCTTGTTGCATCAGCTATAAGCTTACACATCACTAGCCATAAACCTGGTAGTGATTCCTCATCTATAGGTAATAACTGTCCTTGTTGTAGCTCTAGAACTTCTTCATATTCATCTCTGATGTGGGTGATATCAATATACCTTAAGTTATCCTCAGTATCAATATATGTGTTACCATGTGCCTGTCTAGCCAGCCTAAGATAACGTTGTATCTCAGCATCTACCTCTGGTATTGACGTAGTGTCTAATATATAGGACATTCTATGTCTAGCAACTTTCATAGATATATTAATTATCACAGCTCTCTACTCCATCATCGTATGTACCATACTTCGCTTCCATGTATGGAATGTCCCATCTTTTTGGGTCTAACCCTCTCATATAGGACATTCTGTATCCTAGGTTTTCTGTACAATATCCACTAGCCTTACATACCATATCGTGGAGCGCCGATCCCTCTGGGTAATACACCAATACCATCATCTGCTGGCTTCCTCTGGTAGCTCCCATTGACAACCTCTTCTCATAATGTCTCTTCATTTAGTAGCCCCTTATTTCTTTGTAACCACGTGTTAAATGTCACTAACTTAAGCTCTAGCTTGTATTCACTCTTTATGTATTCTAGCAGCTTACTCTTAGCAGGTCTCTTCTCATATCCGTAATCAGCCCAGTTGAACCATCTATCACACACATATAGTTCTGATTGAAAGGGTATTACTCTACGTTTACTCTCATTTCTTTTCTCTACTAACTCTGGTAGTCTAGGTGATCCCATAATAATATCTCTATCATCGCTCAGCTTAAGACAATGTAAAAGGAATTCGCGGTCTGTGTAGAGCGCACTGAAGAAAGTTTTGATGTACTTCTCTGGTGCACCCGTAAAATATAAGTCTCTGAATAGATTTGTACCATATGTCTCATCTTCATAGATTCTATCATTTATAGCTGTCACCATATTAATAACTGTACTGTCTTCTTCTATTGCATGTATTAGCTCCATGACTCCCACTGATATCTCTTCTCGATTAGCATAGGAGTATGTACCAGGCCACATGAGGCCCTTATTCTCAATTGTGATGTCGACCATCTCTTTGTACTGTTTATTAGTACAAATAAAGTCTTCATGGCACTGCCATGGTACATCACTGAAGGGGTTGCGATCCTCTTCAGGTGTGTAATGTGCTTGTATCATAATATATTATGGTTGATTGTTATAGTTCTTATTCCAGAAATGCTTGACAACAGAGTGATAGTACAGTATATTAGGTTATGTTTGGAAAAGAATTTAAACTCGTGCCGTGCTATGTATCTAAGGTAGATGCAACAGGCAATTTAATCATGGTGAGTCCTTGGGGTGACACTGCTTTCTTTAAAGCTACTGTCTTAAGCCCACTACCTACTGGACTTGATGATGGCAGACGCCTACAAGGCATACCGTCACCAGCTACTGACCTTAAGAAGGGAGATGACTGCATGTGTGCAGTTGTAGATGGCAGATACTATATCATGGGCTATTTTAATCTACCAATGCTAAATACTGGTGAGACAGCTACCCTTGTTGCTGATGTAGAGAACTTACACCCATTAGAGAATGGTAGCATACACAAGATATCTACACTTGGACAGATAGTTTATCGCAAGAGCAACCAAATCATCACTTGGTTAGGTACTTGGGCTAATGAGAAGGTAGATGGTCATGTATTACAGAACGAAATCAGGGATGAGACCCGTTCATTTCAGTATGCTAACTTCATCAAGAGAGCTTGGGGTGGCTTAACACAATGGACACGCAAGAGGGAGAAAGACTTAGACTATATTAGTTGGAAGACTAACTACACTGACGTCAAGACTAAGACACATGAACTTGATACTATTACTGACTGGCAGCTAGGCACAAAGGTCAGAAATGCGGCTATAGATGATATCGAGACTACTCCAGATACACCCGCAGAAGGCCCACAGAACCCTGTGAACAGCAATTATATAGACAAAGTAATAACCCAAGCGGGTACAATAGAGGGGGACACCCATGTGTACCAACGTGAGGTAAGACAGTCTAAGCTTGGCGATAAAGAGAAGACAGTGTTCACAACTGTGCGTGATGGCCATAGGACTGGAGTACTTCGTGAGGTAAATACTGAAGATACCCTAGAGTTCACTGAAACAAGTGAGAAACTCGGTGCCTTTGGTGAGGGTAGGCTCCTATCCAACGAGTATAAACAGTATGCAGACACTGACAGTACTCCACTAGATAGTTTAATAGAAGAGTTTGGCGATAATGGTACTGATGTGTATAATAAAGTTATAACACATGGTGATAACACGCTACGAATACAACAGACAGTTGATGGCGTCAAGCTTGAGACTGCAGGAGCTAAGGCAGTGACTGTTAATATAGGGTTCGACGGTACTGTGTCATTAGACGCAGGAGACTCACTTTCAATTACTAGTGCCGGCGCCATAGACTTCAATACAGGTGCTGGTGGGTTTACTGTTAACGGGCATTTCTTAGCAACAGCTGATTTCTTTGACTGGTTAACAGATAATGCAACAAGCTTTGGCTTAGGTAACATGGGGGCACCTGTTCCCCTGTACGCTCCAGCATTGTTAGCACTAAATGCTGGATTAGCAGCACCTGACAATTATAAGACTAATAAGGTATAAATATGCCACTATTTATACCTAACGTGGCTTGTATAGCACAACACATCGCTGATAAAGATCTGGGAATCTCCGCCATTATAGACCCAGGGTTGCCTGACAGACTAGCAGAGGCAGGGCTAACAATGGCCGACGCTCCGGGACTTCCTGCATTTGAAAGAACTATTGTAGACGGTATGCTCAAAGGGTTTGCACCACAAATAACTATTATAGAGACTATTGGTGGGCTGATTAGTGCCATTGAGGAGATATTAAGCTCATTACCAACAGAATGGCCAGGCATTATAGCTGAGAAAATAGCAGCCCCTGTTATCGCACTGCTCGAGATGCTAGCAGACTGGCTACCACCCAGTATTGACAGCTTACTTGCTATAATACTAGCACCATTGCAACAGAATGGCTTGCTAGATTTACCAGCCTTAGGATTTGATTTAAGTGCTATCACTGACACATTAGCAGATATAAAGGCTAAGTTTCCCGATTTAGATGTCAGTATAACTATGCCATTAGTACCAACACCACTGTTTAATCCTATTGAGTTGTTTGGGCTAACCATAGCAATACCACCAATCCCAATGCCAGCCATTAGTATGCCTGATATGCCATCCATTAGTATACCAGAAGGAGCAATGGGTGCAATAAAGATGGCACTTGGGATCATACAACTACCCCTAAAGATACTTGATGGTATTCTTGCTGACATTGTGTTCATACTAGCAAATGTTATCAACCCAGTTAAGATGGGAGAGGTGCTAGCTAAGATAGTGGGGTTAGTGGCTAAACTTATACCTACACCAAAGATGCTAATGGACTTAGTGCAACCACTTGTACCAAAAGCGGACCCTAGCGCACTACTTGCTATAGTCACTGCCGTGTTTGGTGGGGTTATTCACCTAGTAGGTGACATCATAGGCATACCCATGACTATAGGGGAAGATGGTGAGCCTGAAATACCTGTAGCTGACCAAGCTGCTCTTGATGAGAAGCAAGCAGCAGCCGACCAACAAATAGCTATTCAAGCTGAAATACGTCGACTAGCTAAATTAGCAGAAAACTAAGGTAAAGAAAAGCGACCAGATGGCCGCTCTTCTATAGATGAATGATGACCGGCGATTAAGCAGGAATATCGAGGTCATCTTGTTGTAATTGTTGCTCTAATGCTTCTAACGCTTTCTCAGCTTGTGGAATTGCCATATCAACAGTGGATTTAGCGAACTTGGCGTGTGCATACACCATTCGCATTGTTGATACAAGTATGTCACGCTCAGACATAGCTATAATAGCCTCATCTGATACTTCACCCATACTCTCTTCTAACTCAGCACTACCATCTTTCAAGGCTTGCGTAGCCTTACGTGTGGCAGTAAGCATGTCAACCATGGCTTGTTGCTGACCCATCTCTTCTTTGTGCATGTCATCCATCCTGGATTTGTGCATAGCATCTTGACGCTCTTTGGCAAACTTCAGTATTGCGTCAGCGTCATCTGTTTCAGGGTTGAACCTCTTTGCCACACCATCCTCATTCTTATACGTTTGTCCTTTTTCCATGGTTACTCCTTTAGTTTGTCTTCTTCATTAGCTTTCATAGATCTAGCACCAACAGACTCTTTAAGTCCTTTAAGCCACTCCTCAGGTGATTGCTCACCGTCAGCTGCTGGCTCGATGTCACTCGCCATATCAGCTAGGTTGGTGAGTATGCTCTGAAGCTCCTCCTCACTTGGTGGATTCTCTGGGTCAAACTTCACGTTTTCAAGGGTCTCGCGCATCTTGGCCTCCATCTTAAAGCGTGGAGCATTGTGCTTGTAGTCCAGTGGCTTGAGCTGGTTGCCAAGGATGGTGGCGGCACTATTAATACTGTTAAGGTCGATGATAGTGTCTATTGAACAACTGCCTGGATACTCCTCTACAGCTGTTAACATTGCCTTACTCATCATACGGAAGGTCTCGGCGATTCGTATCATGAATGTTGTGTCCTCTTCAGTATAATCGTCGAACTGTTTACCCTTGAGCATCTTTTCAAATATGGGTAAGAACGAGCCAGTTGCCCCTAACATACTGATAGTATGTTCTGATAGCTCAGTGTACTCATTTAGTAGGAGTGGGTCATCTAAGCCGGGTACAATTGGGTTGTTTGCTGCGGTGTCTATTGCCCTGTTCATTGCAGGCACACCTAGGACCTCAAGTGTGTTAATTGACTCATTAGCAAATCCTAACAAGCGATCAGAGAGCGACATATTAATGTCACATGCTATTACAAGTACTTTTTTCATTGGAATACCTTATGTTATAGTGTTATTGTCTATAATTCTTATGCCATAAAACAAAGAACACTTGACATTACACCTGAAATGTATTATATTTAAGTATAAAGAATCGGAGGAAATATAATGGAATCTTTATTTATAGAACAAGCACAATTTGAGAAAGTGGCACGGAGACTATTGTCCCAAGATGCTACCAAATGGACAAAAGAGATATTGGATGAATTCTTCACAGAGTTCCCATACTTCATGAGTCAAAACATAGACCTACAGTTTAAGAAAAGAGACGACAGTAAGGGGTACGCAGTGGCAACAATAGATGCCAATGGCTTATCAGTACCAGTAATAGTAACAAACTATGAATTATCACCGTTTGATGTAGTATACAAGGACGGAGTTACACTACCACTAACCCAAGAGACGTTGGGAGCGATATCAGGATCTGACAGTGCCTTTGCACAAGTAATACGTCCTGACCCGGATAGTGGTAATGTGGATTTATTGTTTTCACGCCCATTGGTAGACTTGCAGCCTAGATCAGGCGTTAGTAAGTATGCTTCTGTCATTGATAGGATATCTGATGGAATCACCTCAGAGCACAAGGCTGACTTGTTAGCTAACCTGAGCGACGCCGAGGTTAAAGCTGGCTATGAACTCAACGGTACAGTGGACGTACTGGCTAAGATAGCTGACGTAACACCTAGACCTAAAACATACTTCAAGGAGTCATTGTCTAAGGTTATACCTAGAGACATACAGTACGTTGAGAAACTGGGTAGATTCAACTATAGAGCAACATTTGGCAATTCAGAGATAGATGACCCTATTGTAGTTGACATGACCGCTAATCAGGCTAAAGAGTATAATGGTATTGTTGGGGTCGGGCATGATATTGAGAAGAAAGCTACTTTTACGTCAACTAAAGGCGCTGCATTTGTGGTCAGTGGACAACACGACAAACTGGTCATTATGAATGTAGATGGACTACGTAAACATGCGTGGTTAGACACAGACACTTCAGCTGTTGAGTCATGTGACAAGACATTTCGTGGTGAGATGCCACAACAAGGGGACTATGGTGTGTGGACTGACGGTAACACAGCTACCAAGCCTTTTGAGATCGTAGGACTAGTCAAATCAGCTAAACATTATGAGGTTAACACATATAATGGCTTAAACGCTGTTACTTACTTACCATTACGTAGTGTAGAAGAGATTACTAAACATGCAGAGTATGAAAACACATACTACATACCAACCAAGTACAGCTTTGTTAAGGTTGGGGAGTCTGCTGACATCGAAAGGGGTGCTGATAAGAGTGACACTCTCGCTACTAACTACTACACACGAGATGATGTTGGGTTGTACAATCTACAGGGTCCAGCGTTTAGTAAGTATGCCTCAAATGGGCATGATATCACCTCATTACCACTAGCACAGGCTAGCTGGGCATCATTACAGTGCCAGGCTAGTGAGTCATCAGTGACTAAGATGGCATCAGCCCCATCTAACGTTAGAATACCATTTGAATGCACTTTAAAGTCTCCAGTAATGCTAGACAAGGCTGCAGCACTGTTAAGTGACGAGTACGCCGAGTATAGTTCTACTATTAAGGAGATAGCTGTTGATTTAGTCAAGGAAGCGTCAACATTGAGTGATCCTCAGTCTGTTGATGCAATACTAGCACTGAACATGGTTACTAAAGAGAACATTCTAGAGTTCGTGGCACAAATACCTACATATGAGCAGGTAGTGAGCGACTTAGCCAAATTGCTACTAACTATTCGCATGGGCTTATCCACAGTTCCCGAGTTAGCTGCTGTCAAGGCTATGAAAGGGTTGTCAACTGTAGTAGAAGTACTACGAGGTATGGGTAAACTAAACAAAGCAGTATAATGCACAATTCAGTACAAAGACAACTAGGCACATTGGATATAAGCACGTTCTCAATTGGGGACGTGCTTCATTATTGTGAGGACTGTGAGTGGCAATCAGAAGAATCATATGCAATGAAGCGACATGCCCTAATTGCGGCGCGCGGTTGTATATTGTGTACTTAACAGAGGCGGCAATCAAGGAGATCAATGAGTATGATAGAGATTAAGTCAGATGGCACGTCAGAGGGTACAGTTATCGTAATAGACGGTGTTGTACAGGGTGGCGTACAGAAGTTTACATTTAAGGTGCATCATCTATGCCCCTGGGCTACAATTGAGATAAACCAGATACATGTGCCTAAGCACAGTGTCATCGGTTTGAGCACGCCTAGTACAACTACAGATCACAAGGGATGTAGCACATCTAGAGCGTTGCACCTTGATAATGAGCAGAAACAGGTAGATTAGGCCGTGGAACCAGCATTATTAACTAAAATCACAGCATATTCAAATATAAACAATATGGAAATATATCACTTACTAAGATGAATAAGCAAGAATTAATAAAAGAATACAGAGATTATGGATATTCCGAAGCTGAAATAAGCGATATGCTCGATATAGAGCCTTTACTTGTGAAAGATGCTCTGATAAAGGATAATTATGTACATGGGGAGCATAGAGCTAAGGGAATAGGGGGCTTATATACACGTAAGAGCTTTAAGAGCTATGCTACTGATAGAGATCACCCTGCTCATGAGACACTACACAAGTATGGCCCATTAGAGCTAAATAAGATGATTAACCGCATGGGTATGCTATGGACATCTAAGTACATAGGGGTAGCATACACATATATAATACAATTAAAGAAATACTTCGGTGCAGCACACCCATTACCAGGGAATGCCTTAGAGCTAACGTCTTATTTCCCCACCAATGTCCGTATGGACATTGATAAGAGGGATAATAGGGAGTGCCAGAGGTGTATGCGCCCTACTACACAGGATAGTATACGATACCATAAGATAGCACACCCAGCACTGTGTAGTATTAGTAATTGTATCACACTATGTACCAATTGTAGGTCTAATAGGATACTCAAGCACATACGTAACGATAATGACCTATATCAGGACATGGACTATGATAGTATGAGGGCGTGGATACATGAGCATGACCCATTCCACCCACGTAACAGGATATATGAGAAGATATGGCAAGTAAAGAAAAAATAAGTCTGTTTGACTATATAGATACATCACTAACTAGGCGAAAAATAGCTATATTCAATAGAGACCTAGTAGAACAGCATATAGGCGTTACACACCCTATTATGATAATACCTGCTAAATACACACTATTGGATGCACTTAAATACATATTTAACCATGATGCTATTGCCATAGCTGAGGTACTACAGAGCTATGAGGACAATATGGAGCATAGTCTGGCACTAATGGCTGCGCTTGAAGATGGAGTGAAGACCAAGAGTATATGCCTAACATGTATAAAGGCCAGCGTAAATCACATAATAAATCGGTCTTAAGGATTTAGGTACTCTATTAAACACCCACCCTTTGTCAAGTACCTGGTTCTGAGATCGACGAGTGTGGTTCTGAGAAAAATTTATATATTTTTTTTCAATCGGTCCATAAGGAACAGGACCTAACCCATTGTTCCTAAAGGAGTTACATGAAATACATGACAAAAATGGCTGCGCCAAACCTAGAGACAGCCACAAAACTATTTAAAGCAGTATCAAAAAAAAGAGATAAATTGGATAAATTAAAAATGAGTTTAGATAGTATGCGATCAACACTCCGTGTTAGAAGCAAAGCCTTTAGTCCACATTTTCCAAACGACACTACTAGAAGAAACCAAGTTGTGCATAAAGCCAGGCAAGTAAAATATACTAAATGGAATAAAAATGTAGATAAAAGAAAAAATGTAATGTCTGCAGAATATTCAAAAGCTTCAAATGAGCTAGACGCAGTAACGCCTGTGGCATCCAAGACAACAACCCCAAACAAAACAACATGGATTGGTGGAAGTCACTTCTCCAGGGGAAGTAAGTAAACTTCCAACCAGCAGGTTGGTTACCCGACGAGAAGGGCTCCGTAAGGGGTCCTTTTTGCATATTATAAGGTAAAAAAAGGCCGGTGAGGCCTTTCTCTTCAATCGTACAATCTTTCGTCTATTGCCTTTTTAATCTGTTTCCAAGATCTCCAATCATTAAACGCCCAAAAATCTGGAGGATCATCCTTATACTTATGTTCACGTCTATGGATCTTCACAGTGAAACAATTATTGTAACGGTCTTTAAGATCAGGTTCCCAAAACCAGTAATAATTACCAGCTCTATAACCTACCATATGCAAAGCAAAGTTTAGGTCTCTTAATTTAACATGTGTTTCAGCAATAGCTGCCTCTTTATACGGAAATACCTTTAGTAGTTCCCCATTTAATCCAAAACATACAATAGCCATAATAACTCCTTCTATAATATTCTTATACCATAAACACTAGACAGGCTATTAGTAAACCATAAAATAGGGTAAAAGAAATGACAATGACTCTTCACCTCTCTATATAGTTCTTATATCATAAATACCTTGCTATTCACCAAATAATGTATTATATTAAAGTATGATAATGAATTTAAATACATACAAAATAGAAACATTTATAGAGAAAATGAAAACAATGACCGTGCCAGAAATGGCAGAAGAAAAAGAAACTAATGTTAATAGCTTTTGGAGTTATATTTCAAAATATAAAGTATATGAGCATCCACTTTTTCTAGAATACTTTAAAGAAAAGGGGGTAGATAGGGGAACAAAGCATAGAGCCTATCTTAGAATAATCAGGCACATCGAGGCTAAACCCAAAAAATTTAGGCATGTAACATTCAAAGGAATATTGCCCGGAAAGACTAGTGAGGCTAAAGGTAACATAGCGGTAAAAAACAACAATATTCAGATAGTATTCACGTGCAATTATTGTGGGACAGAAAAAATAAAACACTGTGTAAGTGATGTTTTAAGGGCGACTGGTGAAAAAAAATGTACAGGATGCGCCGAGTTGTTAGCAAATAAGGGAGAAAGGTATTGCTCCGGATGCAATGAGACACATCCACTAGATGCTTTTAATGAAGGTACTTGGGCTTGTCGAGCATCTGTGGCTAAAAAGAGAGAAGAGGCCCCAGAAGAGTATAATATTTATAGAAAATATCAAGCAGTAAAGCTTAGGGCAAAAAAGCAAAACATACCATGTAATTTTACATTAGAGGGGCTTGGTATAACCGTAACTCAAGAGAAAAGAAGGAACGGCTCTCCAAGATACAAAGCCAGTGGTTACCCAAAGGTATGCCCAGTTCTTGGAATAAAGTTAGTTTGGAATACTGGTAATAAAGATTATGTACACACTTCTGCACATTTTGATAAAATAGACCCAGCGTTGGGGTATATAGAGGATAATGTGCAAATCGTAAGTGGTGCATATAATGTATCAAAAGGCGATTTGACACCGGAACAGCGCCAAAAAGTAGCAGAATACTGGATACAAGGAAAAGCTTGACTATTCCCAATTAATATAAAATAAGGTAAAAAAAGGGCATACATCGCCCCTTCTCTTTATTAATCACCTTTATAGGCTATGCCATCGGTGAGTTTCAGCTCGTCTACGTTCACATGAAGAAAATATCTAAAATCACCATAGTACCATTCGTTGCGCAGAGATGCTTCAGTTAATTCAGTCTCCCTATCACACTTTCCTAGGCAAGACCTCTGAAACTTCAACATTTCAAGCATGTGATCAAAATTATCAAATTCCATAACACACCCACCACACCCTATACCACCAGTGGGGGTAGCATAATAGAAGCTTTTACGGAACCTATCTCCACCAATTTCAAACATACCGTGATTACAATTATATATAACCCCACTTGGGTCACTAGCATCACGGTTGTAATTTAGGTGCCCTTTGTGTATAGCCTCAAAATCACTAGCATCATTTTTAATAGGAATCAAGACATAGTCATCTGGGGATAATGTCTCCCCAACCACTGGGTCCAAAACAGTGTAATCTGTAGCTGTACCACATCCAACCATTAAACCAACCATTAATAAAAACATTAACATTTTGTTCATTTTAATTCCTTTCAAGAATTATATTATATACCCTCTATATAGTTCTTATATCATAAATACCTTGCTATTCACCAAATAATGTATTATATTAAAGTATGATGACAAGAACATGCACGGGCCCCTGCGGCCAAGAGAAGCCTCTTACTGAGGAGAACTTTCACTATCAAGTAAAAGCTAAAGGCATATTCCAAACCAAATGTAAAGCATGCCAATCAGAGTATAGCAGAAAACGATACGCAGGAAACGAAGAAATTAGAATAAAGCAGAGAGCATCATCGAAAATAAGTAATAAGAAGACCATTGCAGGGACAAAAAAATATATATTAAAATATAAACAAGCACACCCTTGCAGGGACTGCGGAGAGACTAACCCAGTATGCTTGGACTTCCACCACACACCAGAGTTCTCTAAACGAGCCTCTATCTCCAGACTCATGAGAGACGGGTATAAATTAGAAGTAATTCAGCACGAGATTTCAAAGTGCGTCGTAGTATGTGCTAATTGCCATAGAATACGACATGACAAGGAACGCCAGGATGTCTAACGCATGAAACAGATAGTAACTGTAACACAACCACTATATGTAATTGGGCCAAACACATCCTCACGTACCATCATAGATCCATTTGAAGACGAGCCACCCTTAATGAGATCCCTGCGCAACGCATATTATGTTAAGAAGTCACTTGACAAATTAAGAAGCTAGCATTATATTATAGTATTATGGACTATTTTATAAAACATGCACTTGCTGTTCTAGATGTTAACTCGTTTCACGCCTCACAGAGGACAATGGAACGCTTTTTAAAACCTGGGATGAATGCGCTCCAATCAGGGCTACGTAGAATGGGTGGGTCAGCAACTAAAATTCAAGACATGCCTGTATTCAAGGACAATATTAATATAGCTAGGGGCGCAAAAAAAGGTCATTTAAAATTAATTGATAATTTAAAAGGACAGCGTGCTAAAGCATATCTTAATAAAGCTCCACAATCCGAGCATAATAGAATAAATAGTGAAATAGGTAAATTAGAAGATAGGTCCCCTGACCTAGCTAAAGCTATGGTAAGAACGGACCAAGGTAAGTTAATATTAGACTTAGACGGAAACCGTGGGATCAAATCTATCACAGCACTCAAGAAAGATTTTGACCATGGTAAGACTCCAGACCTCACAGATAAGATATATTCAGAGATTAAAAAGTCAGACCCAACTTTCAATATGACCCCATTCACACCCAAGCCCATATTCAAGGGAAAAAAGGGTAAAAAAAGACCACCTAAAAAAAGCAGAATAGCATACAGGTAATGAAATATTTTAAAAAACAGGCCATGTCAAGAACCATCACTGATGAGTTCGGACATTACATTAAAAATCTGCTAACAAAGCGCCCAAGTCCAGAATCTATGGAGATGACAAGAAACCTAACAAACGACCTTGATGGAATAGGAGCTGGCAGGGGTGAATCTATAAGCAAAATTAAAAATAAAGAGTTCGAGTCCCTACTAAAACCTATACGTACAGCAGAAGTCGAGTACCAAACGGCCCATAAAAACTTTCAAAGCGCCAAGTCTATCCCTAATAAAATACGCTTAAAGAAAGCAAGCAATAATCTAGCAACCATTGGTATGTTTAATCACCGGCCAGGCAGAAATAGCAATGTATTAATAAAGCTGCACAGGTCAAGAGCATATCTAAGAAACCCGCCGGAAGTAAAAGAGGCAAGAGCTTTCAGACTTTACTCGCCACAAAATAAATTCCCAGCCAGAGTTAAGGACATCACAAACATGCTCACAAAAATAATAGGTAAAAAATAAGGGATACACCCTTATTTTTTCAAAACCCTATCTCGCCAGCAAGCTAGCTCGGTTAGTCGATCATGGCGCCATTTCCAAAAGCGAAATCTAGTTACATCCAGTCTACCCATAGCCACCTCCATCAATATTTTTTATGCTTGTTCTCAATACACTCAGCCACCTCAAAAGCACAAACCGCTTTTCAGTAAACCAAATATTGAACCTCAACTTCCAAAACCAAATCATAATAATAACCCAGCATTCTTAAAAGCACCATGCACGACAGCATAGCTCCATCTAGGAGTGACACTGTCACCGTTATCAAAGACGATCAAGCAATCAACATCAGGAACATCTGGGTCCGCCAAACGAACAACCTGCTTAACATCACATATTCTAAATATAACGCTGTCATTGAACTTACTAACAATCGGCAGTTCCATAAACATAGGTCTATCCATATTTAATTACTCCTCTCCTATTCGTTCCATAATACAATTCTCCTATACTTCTTATACCATAATTTAACAAAATACTTGACAAATACACCCACCCGCATTATATTATAGAATAATGCCAACAGATAAATCAGATAAAATTAAAATTATTCCAACAGCTTGGGGAGCGCAGCTCGCAAGAGCTAGCGTAGATCCAATAGTTGGTAACAAATCTATCTATCATGGGACATCCAGGAAGGCATGGGAATCTATCAAAAAAGAAGGACTTGACCCACGTAAAGGAGCCACAGGTGGCGCCACAGACGGGTTACGTGGCTTTGCCAAAAAGACAGGGCAAGACAATCCATTTATGGATGAAGCAGCAGACAACTTCAAGCGTAATTCTAAAAACAAAATTCACTACACAGGTAACAAGACTATTGCACGAGCATTCTCATTCTTGAGCGGTGCAGGTCATGGTGACCGTGGGAAAGTGGTTAGAGTTAAAATGCCACAGGCAGATTGGGACAACTTCAAAAAGACTGTCGAAATGGATAAAGATCTGGGCCCACAAACAAACCCAGACCAAGCAGGGGCTGCATTTAAGACCAAGAAGAAAGTTAATACAGATGCTTTCTCCAATGCACCAAAGGCAAAATACAAGAGAGGGAAAGCTCTTCTAAAACAATTTCCAAGTTACATAAAGAATAATAAAGGGCGCCTCGGTAAAGGCATAGCTGCAGCAACAATTGGCACAGCCTTACTCAATTATGGTGTAGTCAACCCAATAAAGGAGAAGCTGCGTAAGAAGACAGCTAGTATACAAATGAGATATTTTATTAAAGACGCTAGCTTACGAGACGCTGCGCGTATAGGCATCAAGACAATGAAGGCCAGAAAGGTTCCACTAACGAGAGCCAAAGATGCGCCATCAGTATTCATAATAAACCCAGCGACAAGATCTCCAATGGGAATTAATATCCAACGTCCAGCAGTATCACCAATGGCAACATTCTTCCATGAGTATGGTCACCTAAAAGATTTCATGACAAATAATATTAGTAAGAAACGTATGCTGCGATCAGGGGGCACAATGGGAAACCAAACAGGATCAGCAACGCACTCAGTACAGCAACTCAAGAGCGAGCTGATAGCTAACTATCATGCTAAAGATCTAATACAAAAGTTCTCACCAGAGAACCCAAAAGGTGAATGGGCTAAGATTGAACCTTTCCTACGATCCAATGTCGGAGGCTATAAGAAAAGTACCCTTATGACTAAGATGACCCGAAGAGTAAACAGGGCAATAGCAAACCACCCAATGGGACAAGAAATCGACAAGTACCAGAGTAAGCTCCAAAATGAGATGTCAGGTGGTGCTGTACCAATAGAAAAGATTCAAGAAGCAAATACAAACATATGGAAGATGCTCAAACGCATCCCAGAGGCTAAGAAGTTTATTCAACAGAACTCTAAAAAAAATCCAGACCTCATGTGGCACACCGCTAAAAAAATAAGCTACAAAAATAATTAATGATATATGAAAACGCTAACAAATAAAGATGGTGACACTTTTCAGTTGTTATATGTAACAACTGAAGATCACTTGGAATCTGCGAAGAAAAATAGAAGATACGACCTAATAATGCGCCGTAATAACATATATCACTTTGTAGACATCATACCAGAAGCTGAGTTCGAAGTTGTCGAACCTAAGGAGAAGGCGCCTACATGCCTACCAGCGGAAACCAAGAAATCCTAAAGACAGCCAAGACCGCTCTAGTCAAAGCATACCGCTCAGGGAAAGTTTCTCTGAAAGCAGTAGAAGAGGCTTCAAAAGTACTCAAGAACAAACCAAGACAGTTAAAGCATCTGGGAACAGGCGGTGAGGGTGTAGCTACTCTCATGACAAACCCAAAGCATGGTGCAAATGTTATGAAGTCATTTGATACAGAAAGCAATTTATTCTCACCAGAGAACTTCTATACCAAACAGAAGGTTTGGAAAGCTACTAAGAATAATCCTGAATTTACGAACTACCATGGACAGAAGGGCAATAAACCTGTAACATACCATGAGTATGTCCCAAAAGAAATAACTAAAACAATTGATCCAGATGGATCTATCATAGTACCTGTCAAGAACAAGGCTAGAGGAGTATTATCCAGCAAGGGACAACCAATGGTTGATGATCTGCACAGGGGAAACTTCATGCAGACTCCAAAGAATGAAACAAAGATTATAGATTTCCTAACATCAGAGCCACGGTTCAGTAGTCCAAAGCACAAAGCTATAAACGTAAAACGTCTAGAGCAAGATAGAATGTCAATGCATAGACCAACAAAGCAAAATGACAGGAATCCTGCTAAACAGGATAAGGCCTGGGAAAAATATAAGATTGATAGAACCATGTACAGAGCACATAAGCGTGATGAGCTACCAGCATATGACGAAGTCAAAACAATACTTCGAAAACGAAATTTAGGCGTTAAGATGCGAAGGGAATTTAGAAATAAATTATATCGTGAAGCACGACCACTGGCGGATAGGGATGTTGACATTGGGAATTTAAAGGGTGTCAAATATGGAATGAACTATTCCAAGGGCATGGTATCCAAATACTTCAACCTTAGACATGATAAAGCTTCTAATGAGTATCCAGGAACCATGCGCGATATGGCAAGAGATGCTATTCATGAGGTCCGTCAACAAAAAATAAGAGTGGATTATCATACTAAAAAGGTCAAAGCTCACTCAGGTGGAATATTCGATAAGTATAAAGATGCACAAGACTATAAAAATAAGGGTATGGCACAAGCAAAAGGAAAATGGTGGCATCAATATGATAGCTATACAACATAAGGAATAATGAAATATTTTAAAAAGGAAGCAGGGGCCCAAGCAGAATTCTATAAAGCTGTAAAACCTATAATTAATCAAATGGCGCAAATGAGAACATTAAAAGATGTTAAGAACTTTGATGCAATAGCCAATAGTAAGAATCCAGCTTATAAAGTTTTTACCAGTGCTACCAGCAAAACAAAGAAGAGCACCATACCAAGTTTAAAGTTGGGGGATGTCTATAGAGATGAAGAAGATATCAGGAAACAAGTTGGGCGCGTATTTGGGTCATCTATTAAAGGGCGAATGACAAACTTTGCGAAAAAGCAGTCGTAAAATGGCTAAAGAAAAAACGTTCCTAGAAAAGTTTAAGGAGAGCCCAAAAGGGCTTATCTATGCTGCACCTACTGGGTCTGGTAAAACACGTATGGCCCTTAAGGCTACAAAGGGGACAAAAACTACTGTCTTAGGTACAGCATCTCTGCAAGAGAACTTCGATAAAGAAGAGATGAAAGCATTCAAGACACAATCAACACAAAGAGATAATGTTACATACGCTAAGGCTGCACGAGGTTTAGAATTACCCGGCGGAAAGAACTTGGTACTCGATGAGAGTCAGTATATCAGAAATACTGGATCAAAGACATTAGCCTCTCTAAAAGCACAACGTCATAAATATGACAAGGCACTCCTCTTAAGTGCCACCCCAATGTATAATCAGCCCTCTGACATAGCATCACAGGTTAATCTTATAGCAGGAACAAAGAAGATACCTACTGGGACAGACTTCTATAAAAGATATTATAATGAAAAGATTATACAACCAGGACTACTAGCACGTATGGTAGGTGTGAAGGGCGGAGCAGCAAGAACACTTAAATCCCCAAACGATGTGAAGGAAAGTATAGGTAAATTTGTACATGTAGCTGATCCAAAGAAATTCAAAGACCTAATGCCGAGCAGAACACATGAGACTATAAGAGTCAAAATGTCAAAGGAACAGGAGAAAATATATAAGTATATGTCTAAAGACGCTCCGTTCTCAGTTCGTTATAAAGTTAAGCGTAACCTCCCTCCTTCTAAAACGGAAGCTAAGAGCCTTAACTCCTATCTGAGCGGCATGCGACAAGTTAGTAATACTAGTGCCCCATTCGTCAAAGATAAGGCTACAAGTAAGAGCACTAAAATGGACAAAATGGTTGAAGACCTGCAGAAGGAATTGGGGGCTGGAGGTAAGACCCTAGTCTATTCTAATTTTCTAGCAGCAGGGATTGGGCCAATGCGTAAGCGTCTCACAGCAAAAGGTATCCCACACAGTTACCTTACTGGAAGCATGTCTAAATCAGAGCGCAAGGAACAGGTTGCCAAATATACAACCAAGAATAAGATTAATACCTTTTTATACTCGGGCGCAGG
>Ga0307989_1000821_pt1 | contig 18409 bp, 16 predicted proteins | sample EllFjometagen185_FD_203164 | JGI IMG/M metagenome (GOLD analysis project Ga0307989, IMG submission 203164) | Marine microbial communities from Ellis Fjord, Antarctic Ocean - #185 | ecosystem: Environmental > Aquatic > Marine > Unclassified | place: Southern Ocean | collected 2014-10-08
TCAAATTTGACATAAAAAAGTTGATGGAAGTATCAATTTCAATAGAAAACTGCTCTGATCTTATACAAAATGAAATCTGTTTCATAAAATCTTAGAAAAGCAATCCTCAATAAGAAAAAAAACATGTCGAGCTTAGTCAACAGAGTTTCCATGCATGGGAAAGCAGGGAAACTCTTATTTTGTTATGGGCAGTTTCGTCAAAACCACAAACCTCTAAGCAATTTATTGTTTCCTTTTTCATTTTCAGTCAAAGTCTGTTCAACATCTTTGATTAATTTAATATTTTCTTTTTCAATTTCAGATAATTTATTCCCTACATTTTCGAATTTTGGATTATACCATTCTTGTACAGCAAAGTATGATATGAAACGATTTGTTTTAAAAATATATCCTTTTATTGCGAAAATCTCATTTCTCATTATTACTAATTCATCTATCGTCAAATTAATTAAATCTGATTTTAAAAGCAATTCATCCGAGACTTCAGGGAATAAACGTACTTTATTCGAATATCCTTCTTTACTAAATTCAAAGAAATATCCTGTGTCGTTAATATTGATAAAAGCAAACCAAATACTATCATTTTCGACCCACATGTTAGAATAATTTTTTGATGGATTAGTTTTACAATATTTTATTTTTACTTGTTTGCCCTTTAAAGAATATGTATAACCAAAAAAAGGTTTTGTCAAATCATCACCATCAAAGGCATTCATTATTCTTTTTTCATCAATAATTTTTCCCTCTTTAGAAAAAGAAATCAAAAAAGCTCTATTTCCTACGCTTTGAGATTCATAGATGAGTAAAGTAATAACATTGTTGTCCTTATTTATGAATTTATTTTTTATTTCATATCTTTGATAATTTGTTACTTTAAATTTATTTAAGATACCATCATTGCCTAAGTATTTATTAAATAAAGAGTCCGTAAGATGGAATCCTGTTGGGATTGTATTCAATAGTTCTACATAGTTTACATTTTGGCAATGAATGGAAAAACTCATTAAAATTACAAAAGAGATAATTAAAACTTTTTTCATAATATCCTCAATTACTAGTATTGGCTGTAACATATATACGCTGCGCCAATTTAAATGTACACAATAACTTTTTTGTAGGAGTTATTGTACTCTTTTTGTCATGTGGGCCAAATTCAATAATTATTCTAAATTTTTATCCTTATAGCAATTTAGTTTAAGCAAAATCAAATTTGTAAAACTAAAAGCTATCTGTCAATTGGTAAAAATGTTGAGTTTAGAATTCCCAACTGACATAACCTTCACCTGTAACAAAACCACGAGTGTCTTTTTTTATCTTAATTCCAGGAGAATAATTTTGTCCTATCTGGCTAATTATAATTTCATAATATGTAAAATCCATCTCATCATTGAAGAAAGTATTAGTATAAACATTAATAAATTCATTTTTAAATAATTTGCTGTTTATAACCCAACAGATCCCTAACCATTCATCTTCATCAAACAGGTCATGAGTAAGATCTAATCCTGTATTAACAACATAGTTAAAATGCAAACCTCCAGAGAGCTTGTTCATTTTATAGCTATTCAAATTTAACTCAAATCCGGTATTCACAGACCAACTATTTTTGGAATTGTAAGCGATCTTGAATTGGTTGGTTTCCAATTTATGCAGAATATTATTAATAGAAAACTTTCTTCCTTTGTATCTCACTTCGAAATCTCCGCATAAGATATCTTGGAATTCTCCGAGATGTATAAATTTTATCTTCTTAAAATTGTACTTTATCTGCCAATTGAATTTGTGCTTTTGAGAATAGGTTTTATAAGCTGCCATTGAACCTGAGATGTTTCTAAAATAATAATAAATATTGGAACTATACCATCCAGTTTCTTCATTGCTAAAATCTAATTTGTTAAATCTGGAGTTGAAGAGAAAATTCTTGGATATCAAGATGGAATTTGTAAATGAGAAATTCTGCAATTCATTTTCCTCATTAAAATCTCCAATAAGGATACCATTAAATCTGCTTCCGTTTTTGCATAAAGAAAAATGGTAGTTATCATTACTTTCAACCTGATTCCAGATTGCACTGCTGTTCCATGAATTATAAATCAGATTGATCCCATTTCTGCTTTTATTCTGTTCTTCCTTGCTATGCTGTATGCCAATTCTTCCATCTCTAAAAAATCTATCCGCAGTAATTTGATAATCAACATCATTATAATATTTTTCTCTATCGGCATATAAATGATATTGCTGATAATTCAATTCAGCAGAAGTGAAATTATGATCCTTAAAATAATTTTCCTGCTGTAAATAGAGTGTGTTCTCGATTTCTAATCTATGAAAATTAGTTGATAAACCTTTGTCAGTGATGCGTCCTTCTTCAAAATAGGATACTTTTTTCCCGGCAATATCTCGTTCTAACTTGAAAGATTGCGGCAAGTTGACTATGAAGCTTTCCTCAGCATTCCAAGCACTATTGATAATGCCGGCCGTGATACCGTAAAGGTTTTTTAGGGGATAATTCATTATGGAATCAGCTAAACTAATGGCAGCTTCTCCTGTGAGGGTTGTGATCTCGTTTCGCAGCTGGATCTTTTCAAAGTGATTCATATCACTAAGTTCAGTTTGAGGATCATGTGAGTGATCCAAATATTTCAACATTGGATAGTATGGTTTGTATTTTTCTGTAGAATAGATCCTGTTTTGGGAAGGAGTGAAATCAAAAATTCCACTGGCTGATGTTGCAATTATACATTCAGGTTCAATCGAATCAAATTCAACTATTCTATTATTGAATGTGATGAATCCTTGATCAAGGTTTGGGAAAAACTGGATAAAAGTAGAAGCTTCACTTTTGGAATCAAGGTAGCCAAACCAGCTTGTATCAACCAGATTCAAAGTGATATTAATTGGTTTATCAGCTCGGAAAATCTCATTGTTATCAATTTCGAAAAAGGTTACATTCTTGGCAGAAAAATATTCAATCTCTTCAAAATCATTTTTGTGGATGACAGCAATTTCAGCATCACTCTTTACATTCCCGCATTGCCATACAGAATCAGCTAATATTATATAGTCTTCCCAATTATTAGCTTGTTCATTAATTACTCTAGCATTTACATATCCGTTTGAAAATACTTCAATTTGGGTTGCTTGAATTTGATTCTCTCCAATTTGATTTGGGATAAATATGGAGATGAATTTATTGTCTTTACTAGGTGGCAATTTTGCTTCCAGAATTTGATGCTCATTATTAAACACCCGATTTGTGTGTAATCCGGTTTTTGTTGTAAATAGCAAAGAACTGTCATCCGTAGAAACGAATTCAACATCAAGACTAAAATTGTCTTGTTCCCACTTTGCACTTGTTACATAATCTATTGTAAAATTTCCCAGTCCGTGCCATGGGATTGAATATCTCTTCCTTTTATTAGATTCAAATTCATCAACTACAATGAAATATCTTTGATTTGCAAACCAGACTGAGCGAGTAAGATCGGCTCCTCTATAATTTGATTTAACTGTTGAAACCGAAAATTGTTCTGAACCGAAAAAATCACACATTTCACTTGTTAAATCGTCCCCCCAAACAGGATTCAGATCTGGTCCGAGTCCATTTACTAATGGAATATTATGAGCTTGAGCAGAAGTGTACCAGCTTCTGTTCAAGTCATTCACACCACGTATGCCATATCCGCAGTCTATAAGAAAATCTTTGTTAAATACGGATAAAGTGAATGCTCCTGGTTCATAGTGGTCATGATGTGTATCGTTTTTTCTGCCTGGTTCACCGATCAGAAAGGCGTAAAGATTATCTTCACCTCTAAATATTGACATACCACCATCTGGGAAAAAAATTGCAGGATCATAGTCTGGTTTTAAAGGGAATGTTCTTTCATCAAAACTGCAAAAAATATCTATATATTTCAGATCAAATTTATTGTAATTCTCTTCGTGTTCTTCAAATAAAAAAATAAGTTCATTTTCATATTCGGTTAAGCCGGAACCTAATGGCTGAAAAAGAAATGATTGATTGAAGGCATCATCAAAAAGTGGAACACTACCATCCGGTTTTTCAATATCAATCAACCAGCGAATAAACTTTTTCAAGCGATGTACTTTGAAAATATTTGTTTCGGTTGAATTATTCAAATAATGTGCAAATGGAAATATTATTGATGCAATGTATCTCCCATAATACGCTCCTTCACGATATGACCCATCCACTTCTATCATAGCGAGTCCATGTTGAACTTCATTGATTGCATCCTCAAAATATCGTTCAGCTTGTTTGTCGTCTACTACCAAGGCAACAGTTGCAACTCCTGTAGCGATTTCAATAATATGATTATTTTGGGGAATTCCAATCCCTGAAGCGATTTCATTTCTGCTGAAGTTGTTTGGGAATTTTCTGAAATTTCGGTGGTGCTGCTTAACTTGTTTGATCAATTGTGTTTCAATATTTCCCCGCTCATCTTCATTAAATTCCCAATAGATCAGATCATACGCAACTGCAAAATTCCTGAGTGACTGTGCAGCTCTCAACCAATCTCCCCAACCAACTTGCGATTCCTGCCCTTCTGGAGTTGTAGGAGGAAATGTATCTCCAATATTCAATAGGGCAACTTTTGCAGTTTCCAAAAAATCATTATCGGAAGTTAGAAAATAGGCAAATGCATTTGATTTAGCAGCTTCACTTCTTTTAAGTTCATATAATAGTGGTGAAGATAGATCATAATTATATGTAAGTGCCCGATCAATTATATTTTCTCCCCAGCTTCGGTATGGTTCTCGTGCAAATCTTGATTTAATTATATGAATGTCTTCACTTTTAAAAAGTAATGAAGGATGTTCCTTTTTATTAGGATAGTGAGGTTGTGGAATGGCAACGCTGTTTACAGGTAAAAACTCATCAAAAGGAGTCTCTTTATAATTAGCTTCTAAAATTCCTTTAAAGAAATTATGCGGAATTTCTAATAAAATGTTAGATTCAGATGCAATTATGATGCTTATGCTTAAAAATATAAGGATTACAAAAATTAGTTTTTTGTAAGAATTAATCACAATTCTCAATTTCTTGATTCACAATATAAGTGCTACGCTACACTTTATAGACTGAAACCTTGAATTAATTCAATTTCTACATCATTAGGGTCACTAATGAAAAGGAATTTTTGTCCATCAGGAGTATGGATTGGACCTCGAATTATTTTAATATCATTCTCTTCGAGCATCTTAATGCAATCCTCAATGCTATCAACTGAAAAACCTATTGATACTTTTGAATCCCAGTCAGAAGCCTCTTTCACCTTTTTTTGTTCATATTCAATTAATTCAATTCTACCATTTTCCTCATCTTCTAAAAATACAATATTAATTCCCTTCTGAGGGCTAAAACGTCTTATTTCTTTAAGCTTTATAATTTCTGTATAGAATTTAACTGATTTTTCTAAATCTCTTACGGTGATCGTAGTAAAACTAACTTTCATTATTATTACCTCCCTATATATTATTGCATCAATTCAAAATCGAATCTATAAATCTAAATCTTAAGAGTCAATTACAAAATTAATTTGTAGTGATAAGAGAATATATTAGTTTTTTTTCAGATATCAATGTGGAATTTCAATATTATGAAAGTGACTTATTTAGAAAAGAGTTAAAGATTAATAAAGTTAATCAAAATATTGAAAATGTTAATATTAGAATTAAAAATATTAATATTAAGATTGACATTATTAATAATGAAAATAAATCATCTCTCAGGTCAGGAGGAAAAAATGAATAAAAGATTAAAACAGTGTCCGGTATGCAATTCTAACCTGGAAATAGTTGAGTATCATTGCCCAAGTTGTGAAACAAGTATAAAAGGGAAATTTGGAATTGGAGATCTCTCATTATTAACGCCAGTGCAGCAGGAATTTGCAAAAACGTTCCTATGCTGTAGTGGTAATATTAAGGAAGTAGAAAAAGCTTTGAATATCTCTTATCCAACAGTTAAGAATAAATTGGCGGAGATAATTAGTGTATTGTGCTCAAAAGAGCAGAAAGTTACAAATGTTAGATCTGATGAAATTCTTAATGAAATAGAAAAAGGTAATCTTACAGTGGAAGAAGCACTTTCTAAATTGAAGAAAAGGGGATGAAAATGAAACAGTTAGAATTAAATTATGAATATGAAGTAAAAGAAGAATTGAATTTAGATTTTGCTTCTGAAAATTATGGTGTGAGTATTAATGGAACTGATGATTGTAAAGCTCATATTGAAATAAATGCAAAAGTAAAACAAGAAGAATGGACAGATGAAAATCTAAAAGAAATTATTAATTGTGAGTATGATGAAAAGCAAAATATACTCACTATTAAAACAAATGAAATTGATGAAGTACGTAATATCAAAATTAATGTACTGGTTCCCAAGAAAGCAGCAGTTAATGCAGAAACAGAAAACGCTCATATAAAAATATGCAACCTAATTGGTTCACATCAAATTCAGAATGAAAATGGTCCGATTTTCATTAATGATAATGCTGGTGATCTTCAGATCCAATCTGAGAATGGACCAGTGAAGATAGAAAAGAATCTGGGTGATGTGAATCTCACTTTTGAGAATGGACCTTTATCAATGAAAAATTGTACTGGGAAAATAAAGGTAAAAACTGAAAATAGTCCTGTGAAACTTGGAAGTTGTCATGGTGATCTAACCCTCATCACAGAAAACAGTTCGATCAAGATCCTGGCTGCAGGTTTTGATTCAGCTACTATAAATAATCAAAATGGAAGCATCTATTATGAATTCCAAGATGTTGAAAAAGGGAAATTTAATTTCAAAAATCAAATGGGTGGAATTCACCTTGTTATTCCTGAAAATATCCCTTACAAAATTGCAGCAAAAAACAAATTAGGTAAGTTTTATGTGGGTTTGAAAGGTGATTATGATGGACTGAATGAAGGGCTTAACATTGGTGATGAAAAGAATTTGAATATGGTTAGAGGTGCAGGTACAGTGAAGATAATGGCTGAAAATGAATATGGAACAATTCGCCTGGTAGATACAGCAAGGTCTAAAAAAAACTTTGATTTTAGTTTTGTAAGCGATATAATTGATAAATCATTAAAGAATGTTCCTGATGAGTATTCTGAAACGGTGAAGAAAGGTCTGGAATCTGCACGGGAAGCAGTTAAGAATATTGAGATACCGGATGTAAGTGGAATCATGAGTGAAGTACAAGTAAAAATGAAGGACGTAATTGATAAAATTTCAAGCGATGAATTCAAAGAGCAGGCAGAAGAAAAAATAAATGAAGGTATTTCTAAAGTTGTTAAGGAAGTTCATGAAAGGGTTAAAGGCCGTGATCTAACAGAAAATGAACAAACCAAAGTTGATGAGAGAAGTAGGTTAAAAATTCTACAAATGTTAGCAGATGGAAAGATTACAGCCGAAGAAGCAGAGATGTTGATTACAGCAATGGAAGGAAAATAATGGAAGAGAAAAAAAGAATAATAAATTTGGTAGCTGAAGGTAAGATCACAGCTGAAGAAGCTGCCAAACTTTTAGAAGCTTTGAATCCGAAACCTGCAAGTTCAAAGATTGGAAGAAAATTGCATATTCTTATCACTCAGGAAGGAAGTGAAAAACCCAAGCTGAATCTTTCAATTCCAGTAAAATTAGCTCAGATCGGAATGAAGTTCATTCCCAAAAATGCCAATTTTGATGCTCACCTGGAAAGCAGTAATTTTGATTTCTCTTCAATTAATTGGACGGAGATAATGGATATGGTTTCCAGTGGTGAAGTGGGAGATCTATTTAATATGGAAATAGAGGAAGACAATAAGCCTCCAACTACAATTAGAATTTATGTCGAATAAATATTAGAATCTTAAAAATGGTTTTTGTCTTAATTTTTTGTAACCTATTTATAGTTTAGGTGTTTATGCATTATATGAAAGAATCAAATTTATTAAGTATTAAAGGTGGATTTAATATGAAGAAGAGATCAATTTTTCAAATTATATTTTTCTTCTTTTGCCGGCGGTTACACGCTTGTAAATAATGTAATATTTTATTAAGACTAGTAAACTATATCGTTCTAGTTGAGTTTATTGATACGGTTCTGTATATCTCTACTGATGATATTTAAGGCAGAACATTCCCACTGTCCTAGATCACCTGGTAATTGCCGATAATAACTTAATACTTTTTCTAATTGCTGTTGCATAAGATTTAATAAAGAATTCTCATCTTGTATACGAGAATCAATTTTAGTAAAAAATTCTCTTGCAGCTTGAATTCCATCACGCAATTGAGATGATACTGAAACATCACTTTTCATCCAATCTTCGGCATTCTCATACGCTTTTATTGTTACTTCATGCATCAATTTATTAAGTGTATTCAAAACTATTTCTACTCCTTAATTACTATGTTGCTGAAATGAATTTTCAATATTCAAAAAACTATACAGCTAAATTACATTTATGATGTCAAATACATAATTCTTGCCAGAAAGAGATATGCTTTTAAATTTTCTATAAGGATAAATAATGATAATGAAAATCAATAAATTGAATGCACTAAAATTTACGGCAATAGGGCTTACTTTGAGTATTATAGGACAATTTTTAATAGGAAAGGTAAGTATCATTGCTATTACGTTAACAACACTTGGGGTTATATTTGCAGCGATTGGAGTCTTAATGTCGTTGGGAGTTTTAGATAATTTAAAGAAGAAACAAGATTAAATTTACTTCGACTCGACGGATCTTTCGAGTCGAGATCAATAAGATTTTGCTTCAGTTTTCGCAAAGCTACGAATTGGCAAGCAGGATGACAATTATGATACGATATATTTTTCTTCTGGTTGATAAGTTGAACTTATCAACCCAATTGCGTCCGCAAGTTCAACTTGCGTACGAGAAAAGATCTCCACCAGCTAAGATTGTAAAAAGTGTACCATAAATTAGAAGCCAACTCTTTCCAAAAATCAAAGCAATAATAGAAGGAACGATCCCCAATAGCAGTGCTGGCAGAAGCAAAGCAATACGGTAAATTGAAGCTTTGAGCGGGAGTCTGCAATGAGCAAATGGTGTAAGATACTTCCATTTAATTCCTATTTGAACTTGTGAAAACGTGAGTTTCCCAAAGATTAAAAATCCGGTCGCATGAAGAACTTCATGAAGGAAAGAACCTAAAATAAATGCAGTTATAAAATAGGGAAGATCTAAATAGATAGATAAAAAACCAAGGGTGAATGTCTGCCAATTCCAAATTAGTATAAAAGGGCAGACAAGACTAACAATAGAAATCAATACGATTGGGATAGCATAATAATTTGCTTTTAAGGTTGAGATTGAAAGATCTTTCATGAATTACTTAAAGAATTCATAACCAATAAGTAGATACATTTCGGATTCGATTCCGATAAGTACACCTCTATTCTGTCTTCCAATACGCATGATATAACCTCTGGAATTTCTAAATTTTAGCTCATACCCTAAAATTGGTTTTCTATTCTCTGCTTGTGACCAGTTTATATCCAATCCCCATTCTTCTGAAGCAAAGCGAAAACCAATGAGAGGAAGATGAATAGTAATATCTTCATCTCTTGATGTTTTAACATTTTCATAATTTATCTCAGTTCGTTTTATTCCGCCATAAAAACCATAAGTAAAATAAGAATCTCTGGTTGCGTAATTTGAGAAATTATGTAGGTAGATGTTATATGACCTAAGTACACTAAATCTTTCATCAAACGTATATATTTTTTGAAAGGTTGATCCACCAATTCCCATTACATCAATTAAATTAAAAATATCCAGTTGTGCTTGAGCACCTAAGATAGGCTTATCATAGTTATATTCTGGTAATTCTGGATAATAAACAGCAGCATTAATATTAAAAATATATTTCATAGGGTCGGCAGCTAGATGTAAACATACGAATGCCAAAACAATTGTAATTAGGATTTTATTTTTATTCATTTATATAACTCTCTAACATTTTATTATACTTACTTAAATCAAAGTGCTAGAGTTCTTTGTCCAGCAATATTCTGCTTTCATTAACATTTATATCTTCTTCCAAGCCAGAAATGTAGAAACCATCTGTAAGAGCAAATTGGATCATCGCTTTATGTTTATTTCGTGTCTTCATTTTTATTTTACGAATACCCATTTCTTTAACATAGTTCTGTTGGAAGGAAGCTAGATTTTTGGCAATCTTGTTCGTCCTGAATTCAGGAATCACCCCTCCCATCCACGAATAGAAATGATCTTCTACTTGAAAACCAACCTTAAAACCAGCTGGCTTGCCTTGCCAAAAAGCAATAAGAATTAGGTGCATTTTATTTGTTAGTCTTTTTTCATAATCACTTACTTCATAAGGATTTTCAAATTCGGGTATTTGTTTTGATATTTCTATTGCTTGCTGGATTGTTCCTTTTTTAATTACCAGATTAGCTTCCATCAGCATATCACTATAAGAATTATTTATGAGATCTTTATTTTCTATTTGAAATAATGTGAGGTATTCTTTACATTGTTCATAAAGTTTGTCCGCACCAATATTTCCAGTCTTATCAATAACTTCAATCTCTACAAAACTACCAAGATTCTCAACTTCATCGATATGAAACTTAATATTATCTATATAATAAATTTCTCTCTTTTTGTTAACGATTACTAAAGTACCGATAGCTTTTAATAACTGCTGTTTTACAAGGTCCTCTTTTCTGGGATGATAATATAAAACTTCAGAACGTTTTGGCCCATAAATATCTTCTCTATCATAATGCACAAGGCTGTACTCAATATTTCCTTCACGCATTTTGAGGCGTCCGTTTGTTACCTTGAAGTATGTATCTCTTTGGTTATCAATTCCTTTAAGAAGAGCTTTTTCTTGTGTAAGTACATTGCGGATGAATGTCGGATCCGCACATTTTGCTTTTATCTCGATATTTAAAATTGCCACTTATACTAACCGATTTGAGAATTGTAAATTTCAATTATTTTTTCGATAGCATCTTCAATTTCTTTTTTTGTAGTCATTTTACCAGTAGAAAAGCGGATTGTTCCCTTGGCATATTCTATTGGTACATTCATTGCTTCCAGAACATGTGAAAGTGAAGTTGTATGATTATTGCAAGCTGCACCAGCAGAGGCAGCAATTTCAAGAAATAGGGAATATTGGAAATAATCGTTCATATTTAGAAAACTCACGTTCAAAGTGTTTGGTAGTCGTTTTTCAGGATGGCCATTTAGTCTTACATCCGGTATTGCTTTTACTAATCCGTTCCATAACTTGTCACGAGTATTTTTTAAGTGCTCAATATTTTTTGCGAGATCTTGTTTAGCAATTTCACAGGCTTTTCCTAAAGCAACTATTTCAAGAACATTTTCTGTTCCAGCTCTAAAGCCATTTTCCTGTTTAGCTCCAAACATCAATTTTTCGAGTTTAGTGCCTTGTTTGATGTATAATGCACCAACTCCTTTAGGTGCGTAAATTTTATGCCCTGCAATAGAGATCATATCAACATCAAGCTCTAAAACATCTACAGATATTTTCCCAAGAGATTGAGCTGCATCAGTATGCATGCAAATACCATTCTCATTTGCTATTTCAGCGATTTCAGCAATTGGTTGTATAGTGCCAACTTCATTATTAGCATGCATAATTGAGATGAGAATTGTTTTGTCAGTTATCGCTTTTTGTACAGATCTAACAGAAACAGAACCATTTCTATCTACGGGTAAGTATGTAACAACAAAGCCATGTCCTTCCAGATATTTACAAACTTCAATAATTGCTGGATGTTCAATTACTGAAGTGATAATATGATTTCCTTTATGCTGGTTAGCAAAAGCATAACCTCTAATAGCATAATTATTTGATTCTGTTCCACCACTTGTGAACACAATCTCTTCTGGTTTGCAATTTATAAGTTCTGCAAGTTGTACTCTAGCTTTAATTATAGCCTTTCTGGAGTTAACCCCGAACCAATGAGAGCTGGATGGGTTTCCAAAATTTTGTGTTAGAAAAGGTTGCATAGCTTCAGCAACTCTTGGGTCTATAGGTGTAGTCGCATTATAATCCAGATAAATTGGTTCCAATTATTTTCACCTCAATAAATTCTCAAGTCATTAATTTACTGTTCTTTCAGTATCTCTCATTTGAATTTCTTTGATCTTGAAATTCTACTGCTTTTTTAAAATTACTTAGATGATAATAAGCTGATCCTAAATTTGCAAGTGATTCAGCAATATCTTCCCTAACGCCTGATTCATGAGATAATTGAAGTGCTAATTGTGCGTAATCAATACTTTTTCGTGCAGAAATTTCCTGATAAGCTTGTGAAAGTTCATTTAAAATCTCAACTCTTTCATTTTGAGTTGCTGTTTTCAAATAGACTTCTAAGCTATCGATGTGTGTGCCAGCCAATAAAAAACTCAACATGCAGGCAATAACTATAATTATCAGAAAATAACGCATTAAGCACCTCTATTTATTAATATGTAGCTGAATAAATATAATTATGAATTTGCGCAAGTATTTTATTTTTTGGTTTGTTTGCTACAACAAAAAAGGGGTGAATAAATCCACCCCAATATTTATTGAAATGTCTATTTAGCTTTTTTTTTCAATTTGGTTATTCTTTTCTTTTGAACACTTGCTTGTTTAGGCGCATCAAAATGCATATTTTCAACAGTGTATAGGAAATCAAGCAACTCTTGATTTGATAAAATCCTTTTTTTGGTTTTCTTAGCTAGTATTTTTTCTGCTTTTTTAATCCAGTATGATACTTTTGCCTCTTGTGCAGTTAAAATTCCAGCTTTTTTAAATGTCTTTAGAAGTTTATTGTGAATAGTTGAGTTTTTAGGATTTCTGAAGTGGGATATTCTTCCATCGTCAGCAATAGAAGTAGATTCCAGTTCTAAGTACGATGCTTTAGGTAGAATTAAACGTGATGAATCCGCATCATCAATATGAGTATTTACAGATACAATAAAATTACTATTTTTTATATGCTTTTTTTGTTCTTCACATGGTAATTCACCATAGAAGAGAACAAAATTATTATTTTCCGGTTCACCTGCTTCAATACCAAGTTTTTGGAAGCCTTGGAAGTTATTAAATTTGGAAGTAGGAAGTATACCTGATCCTTCTTCAAAATTACATACAAGTGATGATATAGCCCAGATGTTCCAAATTGCTTCCTCAGAAATCAGATCACGATTATAGATGAATACTGTTTTTTCGGGAAGGTTAAGCTTCAATGGTTCAACATTGTGTTCAATGTCATCGATATCATCCATTTCTTCTTTAACAAGCTCTATGTTGTGTTGCAGTAATCTTTCAAGTGTTTTTACAATTGGTTCATCATTGTGGAGCTCATCAGCAAAATCATTGAAATCACTAGTTTCTTTTGTTATCAATACCATTTTAGCGCCATTTCTCTGCATTCTGCGAGCAATAGTTTTATGAACCTTACTTATCGTACCAACTATCACAATGCATTTTGCCTTATCGAGATCATCATATGATTTTATTAGATTTGTGTCTGCAAGCTTATCAACAAAACTCTCATATATAGAAAGAGATGATATTTTTGATCCAATTGTATTTGCAACATGTTGTATTAATAATGTTTCCTCAATCGATGAAGTTGGAGAGATATAAACCATTTTAGATTCAGCATTTTTCAATTTTTCTTGAATCATTTCTGCTGCTTCATCATAATTTGTAATTGGAATCCATTGGTCATTATCTCTTCGGAACGGGTGAGTGATCCTATCTTCATCTTCAAATATTTGCCAACCGAATTTACCATCAAAACACAAATCTCTTTGATTGAAAGACCCATTATCCGTAGGTTCGATGATTGTAACATTATTATTTTGCACACTCACTTCAATGTTACATCCAGTTCCGCAAAGTCCACAATTCTGAATAGTTTTTTCACTTAAATGTGGATTAAGTTTAGTATTCGTATTTTTTGGTAGCAAAGCTCCAACAGGGCAAACTTCTATACATTTTCCACAAATTTCACAACTTGTTTTAGAAAGGCTTTCACCAAATTCAGGAGCTACATAAGTTGTAAACCCGCGATAAATGTAACCTAATACGCCAGGTCCTTGAACTTCAGCACAAATTCTTACACATCTGCCGCAATTAATACATTTGTTTGCATCACGACGTATGAATGGGTGGCTGTCATCAATTGGATGCTTATTTTTGCCACCCATGAAAAGATCAACATTAATGTTGTATTTAGTTGCGTAACTTCTAAGATCGCAAGATTCGTTAACATTACAACCACATTCTAAGCATCTATCAGCTTCAGCACGCGCATCTTCTTCTTCAAATCCTGTTTCAACTTCCTTGAAATTTGAGGCTCTTAAATTTGATTCTAATTCGGGCATTTTGAAGCGAGGTATTTCTTCATATTGTTCAAATTCTTTTGGATCGATATCCTTTAATTTATTCTCTTTTTTGGAATCGAAAAGCTTAATTGGATCGATCATTGGCTGGTTGTTCAAAAATCTATGGATAGCTTCTGCAGCTTTTCTTCCATCGGCAATAGCTTCGATTGCAGTTGCTGGTCCTCTGCGAAAATCACCACCTGCAAATATGTTGCCAAGTCCCGTAAATTGTGATTCTTCATCAGCAAGTACTGTATCCCATTTTGTTAAAGGTAACTCCTTACCTTTGATTTGATTTGCTTTTTTTACAACAAAAGAGACTTCTGGTTTCTGAGAAATTGCTGCGATTACTGTTCCATAATCTTCTTTAAAAAACTCACCTGTTGGTTCCGGTCTTCTTCTTCCGCTGTCATCCGGTTCGCCAAGTCTCATTTTTTCCATTTTTATAGATTTAAGCATTCCTTTTTTGCCAATATTTTCTACAGGATTTGTAAGAAAATGAAATTTGATCCCTTCCTCTTCAGCTGCATCTACTTCATATGCCTCAGCAGGCATTTCCTGTCTGGTACGCCTGTAAACAAGTGTAACATTTGCTCCTAAACGGGCAGCAGTTCTAGCGCAATCTATGGCAGTGTTCCCACCTCCAATTACAGCTACCTTTTTTTCTAGTTTGATCTTCTTTCCTAAAGTTAGATCTCTTAGAAAATATACACCTAAGAAACAGCCTTCCAAGTTGTTCCCTTTTACTCTCATAGGAACAGCGTTTTGTGCACCAATAGCAAGGTAAACAGAATCATAATCTTTATTCAATTCAGAAAGAGAAATATCTTTTCCAAGTTGAGTTTTATAGTTGATCTTCATGCCATTTTTGCACATTAGTTTAATTTCTTTATCTAAAATTTTCTTTGGAAGTCTGTATTCTGGAATTCCATATCGTAACCAGCCACCTGCTTTTGGTGCTGATTCAAAAACGGTAACATTATAACCTTTATTAGAAAGATAATATCCGCAGGTAAGTCCGGAAGGTCCGGCACCAACTATTGCAATTTTCTTTCCATTATCAGGATCTTTTTTGGGAACATATTGTGATTTATTAAAGATGTCAAAATCAGCTGCATGTCTTTTAAGTTGACGTATAGCAATCGGTTCATCAACAATATCTCTCCTACATTCTTCTTCGCAGAATGCCGGACATACTCTTCCAATAGAAAGTGGCATCGGTAAGGTCTCTTTAATTACTTTTACAGCTTCCCTGTGCTGACCGTTAGCAATTAGTGAAACGTAACTTTGGATATCAACATGATCTGGACAAGCAACTTTGCATGGAGCTTCACAATCTGCATAGTGATCAGAAAGCAGGAGTTCCAATGCCATTTTTCTTGCTTTATGAACTTCAACAGAATCTGTCTCGATCTCCATTCCACCTAATGCTTCAGTTCCACAAGCAGTAACAAAACCTTTTCTGTTTTTTACTTTAACAGCACAAACCCAACATGAACCGTAGGGTGATAGCTCTTTATCATGGCATAAGGTTGGTATTTCAATTCCGACACTATTTGCAACATCCAGGATCTTTTGTCCTTTTTTTGTTTTTACATCTTTTCCATTTATTTTAATAGTTATCATACTAATTATCCTTTTTTAATAGCATCGAATTTGCAGGCATCATAACAAGCACCACATTTAATACATGCATCCTGGTTAATATTATGAACTTGTTTCCGCTCTCCTGAAATGCAATTTACCGGACATTTCATTGCACAAACAGTGCATCCAATACATTTATCCTCTATCACTTCATATTTAAGAAGTGCTGTACAGACTCCTGCTGGACATGTTTTGTCTTTGATATGGGCAATGTATTCATCTCGAAAATATTTCAAAGTAGTTAAAACCGGATTTGGAGCTGTTTGTCCCAAGCCGCACAATGAACCTTTTATTATATTTTGTGAAAGTTCTTCGAGAGTATCCAAATCCTCCATCTCGCCCTCACCTTCAGAAATCCGAGTTAGGATTTCAAGCATACGTTTTGTTCCTACTCTGCAGAAAGTACATTTACCGCAAGATTCATTTTGTGTGAAGTTCAGGAAAAATTTAGCTATATCAACCATACAACTTGATGTGTCCATTACTACCATGCCGCCGGACCCCATAATCGCACCGGTTTTATTTATAGAATCGTAATCTACAGTTGTGTCTAATAGTTCAGCAGGTAAACAACCACCGGAAGGACCACCTAGTTGAACACCCTTAAATGGTTTTTCGGTTTTCATTCCTCCACCTACATCATAGATTACTTCTTTTAGAGGCATTCCCATTGGAACTTCTATGAGTCCACTGTTCCTGATCTTACCAGCTAAAGCGAATACTTTTGTTCCCGGGCTTTTTTCGGTTCCATAACTAGCATAACTTTTTGCTCCATTCAAAATAATCCAGGCTATGTTCGCAAAAGTTTCAACATTGTTTATATTAGTTGGCTTACCCCAAAGACCAGACTGTGCAGGGAATGGGGGTCTGATACTCGGCATTCCTCGTTTACCTTCAATAGATGCCATCAATGCTGTTTCTTCACCACAAACAAAAGCACCAGCTCCTTCTTTAATGTGGAGCTCAAAACTGAAATCTGTTCCGAATATTTTGTTACCCAAAAATCCTTTTTCAATTGCTTGTCCAATAGCAATTTCTAGATGTTTAATTGCTAATGGATATTCTGCACGGCAATAGATGTAGCCCTCATCAGCACCAATTGCATAAGCACCAATTATCATCCCTTCGATCACACTGTGTGGATCACCCTCTAAAACACTTCTATCCATGAATGCACCAGGGTCTCCTTCATCAGCATTACATACAATATATTTCTTATTATTTTGGGCATTAAAAGCAAATTGCCATTTAAGACCTGTTGGAAAACCAGCTCCACCACGTCCGCGAATACCAGAATTTTTTATTTCATCAATTATAGCTTCTTGACTCATCTCTTTTAGAGATTTTTCTAAAGCTTTGTATCCATCATTATCAAGATAATCATCAATTGAAATGGGATCAATAACTCCGCAATTACGTAGAACTATTCTTTTTTGTTTCTTAAAAGTTTTTTCTTCACTACCTCTAAGAACATTTGAAATTATTACATTTTCTTCAATTGGATTACCTTTGGAAAATGCATTGATAATGTTTCCAATGCTTTCTGGAGTTACTTCACCGTAAGTAATTGATTTCTTTTCATTATCATAAATTTCTACAAGAGGTTCTACAAAACACATTCCAATACAAGCTGTCTTTTTAACTTCTGCATCAATTTTATTCTTCTTGATGTGCTTTAGTATTGCGTCATAAACTTCACCAGCTCCAGCTGCTAATCCGCAACTAGCTAAACCAACTTTTATTAATAAACTCAAATCATCCTCCTATTCATATCTCTTTAATATTTTCCCAATTGAATCAGGAGATAATTTGCCAAAGGTATTATCATCAATCATGATAACAGGAGCAAGACTACAGCAGCCAAGGCATGCAACTGGCATAACTGTAAATTTACCATCTTTTGTTGTATCTTGTTCTCCAGACAGGTTTAATTGATAGTTGATCTCATTCATAATAGAGTTTGCGTCAGAGACATGACAAGCAGTTCCCTTACAAATTTTAATGATGTGTCTTCCTTGTGGTTTTAACCTGAACATTGAATAAAATGTTGCAACTCCAAAAATATGAGCAAGCTTGATTCCTGTTTTTTTTGAAACGTAACTCATCACTTCTTTTGATAAATATCCTTCAATATCTTGAACATTTTGCAGAAGTGGGATCAGGGCACCTTTTTTTCCAATAAATTTGTTAATTGCAATATCAATCTCGGTTTTATATTTCATAATTTTACATACTCCCCCAAAGATCATATTTGAAAGTAGGTTTTTAAAATCAGGAATTGGATGTCAAATGTTTTTTAAAAAGGGCTGATCATTATAAAAAGAGAAAAGGGAGAAATTGTAAATTGAAAATTGAA
>Ga0307989_1000822_pt1 | contig 18398 bp, 19 predicted proteins | sample EllFjometagen185_FD_203164 | JGI IMG/M metagenome (GOLD analysis project Ga0307989, IMG submission 203164) | Marine microbial communities from Ellis Fjord, Antarctic Ocean - #185 | ecosystem: Environmental > Aquatic > Marine > Unclassified | place: Southern Ocean | collected 2014-10-08
TGATCAATTCCTCCATCGGTTTCATACAGGATTGATTTTAGACTTTTCCCATAATCATTTGACATCCGTTTTTGTTACTCTATCAGATTCCAAATTCATATTCTATCTTTTTGATAGGCTTTTTTGAAAAATATTTCATTTTGATAGCCGACACCCTCATTAAAATAATCATTCTATGCAATTCTTATTTGTTTTTAGATAGTTAAATACTTATATGGCCTCTGGCATATTTGATGCTTACTCAATTATTAAATATTTAGCACAGCAGTGTTTATGTTTGCTTTTTTACTATTATAGTAATTTTCAGTTATTATTGATCATTTAGGAGGTACCATGAAAAAAAAGGTAAGTTTAGTATTTTGTTTTTTATTCCTGTTTTTGTGTTTCAATAATTTCGTAGGAGCCGCACCATTTCAGGTTTCGGGTGATTTTACCTGGGTAGGTGATGCAGGTTACAAAGCTGAGGTGAACTTTGTTTACGATGACGCAGCCACACAGATTCAAGCGCAGGGTGAGGAGTTAGGCGATTTCAATGACGGGTAAATTGTTTGCTTTGACTTGTCTCTAATGATACCATGAATTACGCACGAGTAAAAACTGCTAAAATCATGTGTTAATTTTGCAATTCCCCACTTTTTAAGGTAACGTTTTTTTAGATACTTTTGCAAATACCTTTTGAATTGTTAAATCGTTAAGGACTGAAAAAATATGGCAGACATCGTTTTAGAAACCATTCGTGTTTTAATTGTAGCTTTTATTTTTTACCTTTTTTATTCGTCAGGTAGGGATAAGGACATTCGGCAACAACAAGGTTGGCTTTATATTGTTGTTGGTTTCGGATTAATCCTTTTTGCAACGGCAGTAGATATAACCGATAATTTCCCCAGTCTAAATAAATATATCATCATCGGTGACACAGTATATCAAGCATTTCTTGAGAAGGTCATTGGTTTTCTGGGTGGCTTTTTTCTGCTTGCTATTGGCCTTTGGAAATGGATACCAGTTGTGATAACCTTACGAAAAACAGAAAAATCATTAAAAAAGGTTCACGACTTTCTTGAGTTGAAAGTCAATGAGCGTACGGCTCAATTGGAAGAAGAAATTCAAGAGCGAAAACAGACTGAGAACAAACTCCAAAAAAGCGAAACCAACTTCCGCACTTTTTTCAATTCCATCGACGATTTCCTGTTTGTTTTGGACGAACAGGGCAATATGGTTAATGTAAACGAAACCGTTATCCAAAGACTGGAATACTCAGAAGATGATCTCATCGGACGCAATGTAATGATGGTGCATCCCGAGGATAGGCAGGCCGAAGCAGGCAGAATCGTGGGAAAAATGATTGCGGGAACCGCCGATTTCTGCCCTGTACCCCTTGTTACTAAATCCGGACAGCATATTCAGGTGGAAACCCGTGTTTACCCTGGTTTCTGGAACGACAAGCCCGCCTTGTTCGGCGTGACCAAGGATATCACAAGGATCAAGAAAACCGAGGAGCTTTTTTCAAAGGCCTTTCACGCAGGTTCTTGCCTGATGGCCATTTCTGAGATTGAAAGTGAACTGTTTATCAACGTAAATAAGACTTTTTTAGACACCCTGGGCTATACGCTGGAAGATGTCATCGGGAAATCGTCCATCGAACTGGGCATTTTTGACAACCCTGAGGAAAGAAACCGGGTGCTATCGATGGTAAAAGAGTCGGGATTTGCAAAGAATATGGAAGTCAAGATACGGGTGAAAAAAGGTGAACCGAGGATCGGATTATTCTCGGTGAGCCAGATTGATATAAGTGACAAACCCTGCTGGCTGACAACAATGACAGACATCACAGAGCGCAAACAGATGGAAACTTCACTGCGGGAAAATCAGGCCCGGCTTGATCTTGCGCTGCAATCAGCCGAGATGGGCGCATGGCAATGGGATATCATTGAGAATAAACGTTATTTTGATTCGAAGGTCTGCAGTCTTCTGGGAATCGACCCGGAAAATTTTAATGGAACCGCAGAAGAATTTTTCAGTGTGGTACATCCCGATGATCGGGAAATGCTTAAAAATACTTTGGATAGAACCATTGATCAGGATAGTCTATATAAACCGGAGTATCGAACCGTGTGGCCGGATGGCAGCATCCATTACCTCTCGGCCCATGGTAAGCTGGTCCGTGATGATTCCGGGCGGGCGGTCAAAATTAACGGCATTATTGGGGATATTACTAAAAGTAAACTCGCTCAACAGAACTTTGAGAACGAACGGCAGCGGTTGGCCAATGTAATCCGAGGCACGAATACCGGTACCTGGGAATGGAATGTACAGACCGGGGAAACGGTTTTTAACGAAAAATGGGCAGAGATCATCGGATACAAGCTTGAAGAGTTGGCCCCTGTCAGTATCACGACCTGGACGTCCTTCACACATCCCGAAGACCTGCAGAAGTCCGGTAAACTGCTTAAAAAACATTTTTCAGGTGAATTACCTTACTATGACTGTCAGTGCCGGATGAAACACAAGAACGGTCACTGGGTGTGGGTGTATGACCGGGGACAGGTGATAACCTGGACTGATGACGGCAAGCCCCTGATGATGTTTGGTACGCAGATTGATATTCATGAAAAAAAAATGACGGAAAAAAAATTAGGAGAATACCGGCACTCCCTGGAGAAAAAAGTCAGGTCCCGGACAAAAGAATTGGAAAAGGCCCACAGAGCCCTTGTGGATAAAGCATTGGAAGCCGGGCGGTCCCAACTTTCCGCCATGATCTTCCACAATATAGGAAATGCGGTAACACCCATTTCTATTTATGCCAAAAACCTTCAAAACAGCGAAATGAAAGAACTGAATCAATATCTACGGCAATGCTATGAGGAGATGTTAAATCATAAGGACAACCTGACCGAATATATAGCCCGGGATCTTCGGGGAACAGATGTCCTTGCCCTGATGGGGGAGGTGATTTCAAGCCTGGCAAAAGGGCAGAGAAAGGCGCTGGATACCATGGGAAAAATTATTTCCGGGATTGACTATATTTCAGAGATTTTAACGCTTCAACGGTCCTACGCGCCGGGTAACAATGAAATCAAGGAAAATGTAAATCTTTCGTCACTGGCAAAAGATGCCCTGAAAATGCAGGAAGGTGCTCTGGTAAAAAGAAATATTGATATAAACGTCTCTCTTCCCCAGCACATGCCCACGCTGAAGATTGAGAAAAGCAAACTCATGCAGGTCATGGTAAATCTGATCAAGAACAGTTGTGATGCCATTGAAGAATGCAGCGTTGACTGTCAGAACAATATTTTTATTGAAACCTACCATAAAGACGGCAGGACCGGCTTCAGGATCAAAGATACCGGCATCGGTATAGAAAAATATCGATTTGAAGAAATTTTTGAATTCGGTATTTCAAGCAAAGGATCATCCGGGTTTGGGCTGTATTATTGTAAGAATTTTGTTAAAGCGAATAACGGGAGTATCTTCCTGGATAGTCCGGGTAAAGGACAGGGGGCAACCATAACCATTGAATTCAGAACAACAAATGAAAATGAGACTCAATAATTTTAATGATCATCGAATGATACGACCATGCTGACAGCGGATGAAGAGCCCTCTTCTGATTTTTTTTCCTGGATGATGCAGTTTGAATGATCCCCTTCCAATCTCACATCAGCGTTGGGACCGGTTATTTTTGTATCGGCAACAATGCAACCGAGAACAATCACTTTGGGATTCGGTATTTTTTCTTTTCTGATTTCAACCAGGCCCTTTTTTTGTTCCATGAGCTGCATATTATCTCTTTCATGTGCTTCAATGTATCAATTTGGTGGGACAACGAATCCAGTTCTTCAAAAATGCCGTGAATCCGGACGTCCGTATCGGCTATTTTTTTTCGCATTCTGCCGGTTGACTCTTTCAGACCGCTAAGGGCTGAAGCGTTCCTGGAAACAGCCAATTCATCGCGTTGATTTTGGAATTGCGTTATTTCGAGCTCATACATTTCCTTTTTGCCGGCAAGGTCGTTTATCATCCTATGATATTTATTTTCCGAGTTTTCAAGAAAGTTGACCTTCTTCTTTAAGCCAAATATTTTTCTAAGAGATTTTTCAAGGGCAATGTCGGACTCTTTTTCCATGTGATTGGCATGGTCGTCTATTCCGACACTGAGGACTGGAGCGGTAGATGAAATGCTACCAATATTTTTGGCCTTTATCCCTTTCTTGGCGCTGATACTTGTAGTGATAATGTGACCTGTCGGGATCAGGCAGTGTCCGCCAAGAGTGAGTGTTGAATCAACAATTTCATTATAAACCACAAAATCGTTAAATCCAAATACCGTACAGTTGTTGATGAATTTTGTGTGAATCCGTCCAACTGTTCTAACCATCGTGTCGATCATTCCATATGAGACATTCAAATCACCTGTCAATTCAACCGTAGCCCCTTCAATGGCATCGGCGGTGAGATTTACCCCTTTTACTTCAAACCCGGGTTTTATCGTTCCCTGAACAACTATATTTCCATTAAAGGAAATATTTCCGGTATTAAAATCCACATCTCCATGTATGACAAGTTCCTCATTTACGGTTATATTATCAAGCAGCGCCTCATTGTCCCAGGGCTTGATGATATATTTGTAGACAGCCCCTCTGTTTACAGATTCAATAACGGTTTTTAAGTCCGAATGGGCAGTAATCAGAAAACAGATTGTGTCCGGCACGATTATCTTGGCCTGTTCAAGGAAATCTGTTCCCATTCCCCCGGGCATGCGTTGATCGGATATGATAAGTGAGAAAGGGGTTCGGGCGGACTGTATTTCTTTTAATGCGTCTTTGGCGGAATTACAGTAAACATGGTCAATATTTTCCAGGAACAACGGGCGGCCAAGTGATTTTCCGACACTTTTTTCATCGACCACGACAAGCACCTTGTGCTTGAAATGTGTTTTATTTTTTCCGCTTCTTCATTCGTCGACACGTTTCTGCCTTTCGTTTTATATGAAAGTCATGTGATATGAGTTTTGAGTAGTGAGGAATAAATAGCCAATTTAACGGTTCTCAATACTCATCCCTCCAAACGCACTACTTTCATGATTTGTTGTGCCCACAGGGCATGGGTGTTATTTGAAAAAATAAGGGTAATAATCAAAAACAGCCGGGTAATATTTTTTGACCAGCTTGTTAAAGGTACCGTCTTTTTTGATCCCGGATAAAAACTGGTTGAATTCAGCTCTGAGCAGGGGGGCCGTTTTAGCAAAGGCCACTCCCATCTCCTGGGTGCCTGAAACCGGGCCGATAATTTTAATCTTTCCCGGCCATTTTGCGAGAGCAATTAACGCGTCCGGAACATCCAGAAGTGCTGTATCCGACTCGGAATTCATGATGGCCGGAGCGATCTGGTTCAGGTTTCCAGCAAACAACTGAACAATGGCACCCGTTTTTTTGACATCATACAGATCGGGATCAAGACAGGTGCCTGCCACACCCATCAGACTGGTCCCGTTGAGCATAGCCTTTACCTGTGCAATATCACTGTCTGTCTTTCCTGTGGGAATGATCGGCTTTAATGTGCTGTCTGCCCTGGCGATCAACCAGACCTGAGTGGGAAAAACAGGCGTTGAATAATCCACTATTTTTTTGCGCCAGTCAAGCACGGTGAACCCGTTGGCAATAATATCACCTTTTACCGTTACATCCCCAACGGTCCGTAAGGCATCGCCGTCTACTATGATTTTTTTTCCTGTCAAATCTCCGATGACCTCTGCCCATGTGGTTTTTACATATTCATAGGTGACGCCGATATGGTCTGCAAAAAGTTTGACCAGTTCCACATCCATGCCATCACCGCTTCCGGTCACAAAATTTGCATATGGCACCCCCAGATGTCGAATTACCCCCCGACTTTTAATTTGCACCAAATCATCGGCCAGGATTGGTTTGATACTGAAAAGACCAAGGATGAGAATAATTACTGAAACCCACAGCAGTTTAAAAAAATGAGTCATGATGCTACCTCCAGATTGTTATTATATGGATAATCTATATCGCCTTATTGGTCAAGCATTTAAATGTATATTGTCACCAAGGTGCCGCCTGATTTTTTGTTTTCTGCACAGATCTTCCCCTGATAGACTTCCAGAATTCGTTTGCAGATATATAAGCCAAGGCCGTTTCCTGAATCCTCATCAGAAGCCTTTTTTTTGCTTGAAAAAAAAGGGGTAAACATTTGGGGCAGTATATCGGAATTTATTCCGGGTCCCGTGTCGGCTATCAAAATGAAATATTTTTCAAAAAAGCCTATCAAAAAGATGGAATATGAATTTGGAATCTGATAGAGTAACAGAAACGGATGTCAAATGATTATGGGAAAAGTCTAAAATCAATCCTGTATGAAACCGATGGAGGAATTGATCAAATGAGCCCTTCCGGTGAAATGGAACGCTTCACCCTGCTTTTTGTAGATGATGAAAAATTAATTCTTTCATCCTTAAAACGGACCTTTGCTGACCAAGGATACCAGTTGTTCACAGCAGAAAACGGAGAAGAGGCATTAACGGTATTGGGCAAAGTTATAATCAATGCCGCCATTATCGATCTAAAGATGCCCCAAATGGATGGCCTTACCCTTTTAAACCGGATAAAGACATTGGATCCCCGCGTGCAGATGGTGATGCTCACAGCACATGGGAGTATCAAAGACGCGCTTTCCGCATTAAAAGAGGGGGCAATTGATTTCATTGAGAAACCGTTTTCCCCGGAGAGCATTGTTGCAAGGGTAAGGCAATTGTATGAAATATGGTGGCTTAAGCGGGAAAACAAACAGCTTAAAACAGAAATAGGATTTAAATTCAAGTATGAAAAAATGATTGGTAGCTCGACAAAAATGTTGGAGCTTAAACGGATGATCAGCCAGATAGGGCTTTCCGATGCAACTGTTTTAATACAGGGAGAGACGGGAACCGGCAAGGAACTTGTGGCAAAAGCCATTCACTGTCACAGCCCCAGGGCGGGAAAAAGTTTTGTGGCGGTCGATTGCGCCTCCATAAATGAAACCATGCTCGAAAGCGAGCTGTTTGGCCATACAAAAGGGGCTTTCACCGGTGCGCACACATCAACCAAGGGGCTTATTAAGGCCGCGGATCACGGCACCCTGTTTTTTGATGAAATCGGGGAGCTGCCGATACAACTGCAGTCAAAATTATTAAGAGTCCTTCAGGAAAGAGAGATTCGGGCGGTTGGATCCGATACAACAAGCAAAGTCGATATAAGGGTGATCACGGCCACCAACAGAGATTTGCAGGTGGAAATCGGACAGAACCAATTCAGAGAAGATCTGTATTACCGTCTTGAAGCCATTACGCTTCAGGTTCCACCTTTACGAGACCGCTCAGAAGATATACGGGATCTGGCCCATTTTTTTCTCAACAAGCATAAGACAGAGTTTTCAAAGGCAGAGATCATTTCTGAAAATGCCCTGGCTGACCTGGAGCTGTACAAATGGCCTGGCAACGTAAGGGAGCTTGAGAACGTCATCAGACGTTCCATGGCACTATGCCAGAGCAGTGACATCAGAAGGGCTGATTTGCCGCCGCATATCGGTTTGTCCGGTTTTAAATCAAAACCAGGCGATGATTCGCTGGAAGCCTATGAAAAGGCGGCAATAAAAAATGCCCTTAAAAAATGCAACTCTCACCGGAAGAAAGCAGCTCAGCTGCTAAAAATTGGCGAGGCCACACTTTACAGGAAAATAAAAATGTTCTGGCCCGGTGATCAAAACCAATTGAAACCATGACAAACCTTTCATTATGATAGGTTTGTCACAGCATTTTGAAATGAACAATCCCAATAAACGCATAAACACTAACAGCTATGCGGTAAGTCAAAGGCGGCACGCCTCTTGCAAAACGGTTTTTAAGAAAACAAAACCTGATATAAAAATTTCAAGCAGGGGGAAAAATGAACAATGTAATCATGATAGTGGATGATGAGCGGCATATACTGAATACGTGTAAGCGCCTTTTGATAGATGAGCCGTTTAACTGTGTTTTTTTTGAATCACCCGTGGAGGCGCTGCAAAAGCTTGAACAGATCTTGCCGGCGGTGATCATATCCCGAAATCACGGGTCACAAGATGATGCATGATCAGCTTATAAGGGATCTTGAAAGGTTCTCAGCTGATTTTACAGACAGTTCCTTCAGCGAATTCAAATATTTTTTTTATTCATGGCTGATCAATCATGTGCTTGGCGAGGATAAAAAATACTTCCATTATTCAAACCAGCAAAAGAGGCGTTCATAATATGAAAGACAATACCTCATTGAGGCCAAGGTTGAATGCCACTATTATGATCGTGGATGACAGTCAGGTCATCAGTTACCATGCTGCTGCCTGCGGTAATTTAAATTAAAAGACTACAGGAGTCGCTTGATTATGATAAAAAAACCGACACTGCTGATCGTGGACGACGAGACAAGTATTATTGCATCTTTAAAACGGACTTTTATGAATGAAGATATACATATCATCAGTGCTGCAAGCGGTGAACAAGGGCTTAGGATACTGGAAGGTGCTCGCGTAGACCTGGTAATTTCAGATCAGAATATGCCCGGTATGGATGGTATTGACTTTATCCAGCAGGTTCGTATCAACTATCCTGAAACTTTGACGATCATATTGACAGCCCATGCGAATATCAAAAACGCCTTAAAAGCCATCAATGAAGCAGGGGTCTATAAGTTTATCATCAAACCCTGGGATGAAGATGAATTGCTTATAACCGTTAAAAGAGCTTTTGAGCTTCTTGACATGACCCGTGAAAGGGATACCTTTGCCCAGAAAATAAAGACAAAGGATATGCTTTTAGCCAAGCTCGAAAAAGAACATCCCGGCATCACAAAGATTGACCGAAATAAAGATGGCGCTGTCATTTTAGAGCCAGAAAACAAGAATAGGAGTTATTGATGAAGCTGCAAAATCAAAAAGTTTTAATTGTTGATGACGAACAAAGCATATTGACCAGCTTGTCCCGCCTTTTTAAAATGAACGATATCGACGTGATGACGGCAGACAGCGGTGCACAGGCATTGGATATTATCAGAAGAAAGCATGTCGATCTTGTGATTTCAGATTATAAGATGCCTGGAATGTCTGGGGTTGACCTGATGATTCAAACCAGAAACACTCATCCTGATATCATAAGGATCATACTGACTGCTTTTCCTGAACAAAAAATTATGCAAACTGCTATTAACCAAGGTGAAATATATCGGTTTTTCGTAAAACCTTGGGATGAAAATGAATTACTGGATGCCGTTAATACCGGATTAAAACATAAATCAGATATTCTTGAAGAAAAAAAAAGGATAATATCGGAACTGAACCGGTCCAACATAGAGACAGTCATGGCCCTTGCCGAGGCCATAGAGCTGAAAGATTCATACACAAGAGGTCATTGTTCCAGGGTCAGAGATTTTTCTCTCCAGATGGCCCGAACTATTGGGTTGTCCCCCGAGTTGCTCATCCATTTGGTTTATGGTTCGCTTCTTCATGATTGCGGGAAAATAGGAGTGCCAGAAAATATTTTATTGAGCCCTGGAAAACTATCCGATGAACAGCGTAAGATTATTGAACACCACAGCATTCTGGGATTCGAATTGACTAATTCGGTGAGCCACCTAAAAACCGCCAGCATTTTCATACGGCACCACCATGAACGTTGGGACGGCAGAGGATATCCTAACGGACTCTTGCAGGATGAGATCCATATTTGCTCCCGGATTATATCCATAGCAGACACCTTTGATGCCATGGTATCTGACAGACCTTACCGTAAAGGAATGGATATTGATAAAGCTGAAATGATTCTGATAGAAAATAAAGGTTTTCAGTTCGACCCTGACCTTGTGGATGCGTTTATTTCAATCCTGGATAAAAAAGGAATTGGGGGTATGAGTGAACATATAAATCAAGCCAAGACCAGATCAACCCTCCTTTTTGTGGATGATGAGCAACACATTCTTAAATCTATGGAGCGCACGTTCATGGATGAAAAGTATACTAGTGATGACGGCGTCAAATGCAGAACAGGCTTTTGAGATACTTGAACACATAAAGGTAGATATGGTCATCAGCGATCAGAAAATGCCGGGGATTAAAGGGGTTCAGTTGCTGAAAACCATTAGATTAAAGTATCCGGATATTTGTCAGCATGCTGTCCGGCTATGCAGACTTGAATGAGGCTATGGCGGCCATTAACGGGGCCGGAATCTATAAATTCATTATGAAACCTTGGAAGAATGATGAATTGAAAGCAACCATCAAAAATGCACTTGAATGGAAGCAGATGTCACAGAATGTGTATGACCTTGTGTCAGTATAAAAAAAGGAGGCTGAATCGTGGAAAACCTAACACTGCTGATTGTGGATGATGAAGAGTCTATCCTTAAATCGTTAACCCGTACCCTGGCCGATGAAGGGCTTAATATTCTCACAGCGCTAAGCGGCAATCAAGCGTTGAAAAAACTTGAAAAAAATAAGGTGGATCTGATTATTTCAGACCAGAGAATGCCTCAAATGAGTGGCATTGAGTTCCTCACAAGAGTTCAGGATGAGCATCCGAATATTATAACCATGATGCTGACTGCATATGCGGATATTGATGTGGCCATAAAGGCAATCAATGACATTGGTATCTACAAATTTATATTAAAACCATGGGATGAGATTGATCTCAAGCTGACCATTGCAAAAGCAAAAAGACTTTCTACTCTTTTAAAAACAGACACCATCCTGAAGGAAGACGTTCTGGATTATAACGATAAAACTGTTTTTGCAAGTCTAAAAGAGAAAACCGAAAAAAAGACAGATCCGGTCTTGGAAAAAGCAGTTGAAAAAGGAATGACCGACTATGGACAAGCTGGCCACCGTATAACCGATTTTGACAGGGATAAGTTTGACCTGCTCAAATACTCTGCATTTGAATTAGAAGAGATTTTCAATAACCAGGATCTTGAATTGAGAAAGAAAATTAAAGGTGACGTTGTAGACGTCTTATATGATCGCTATCTCAGCGGTATGATTGGTATCAATTACAGCAATTTGACCGGTGAAGATAACATCAAGGCCTATAAATATGTCATGTATACACGTAATCTGTTGAAAGCCTAAATAAAGGAAGAGATAATGAACACTATTCTGGCAGTCGATGATGAACAGAAAAATTTAAATGCAATAAAACGGCTTTTTTCAGATCAAGATTACAGGCTTTGTTTTGCTTCAACTGGAAAATATGCTTTGAAACAAGTTGAAAAATGTTCCCCATCCCTGGTGATCCTTGACATCATGATGCCTGGCGACATGGATGGGATAGACGTCTGTACCAGAATAAAACAAAAACATGAGAACATCATGGTGCTGATGCTTTCTGCAAAAACTGCATTAGAAGACAGAATGAGAGGCTATTCAGTCCTCGCGGATGATTATCTTGTCAAGCCCTATGACCCTGATGAGTTGATTGCAAAAGTGAAAATCCTTATGCGGCTGTATGATGCAAAAAAAGAATTGGAAGATTTGAACCATAATCTTGAAATAACTGTTAAGAAAAGGACTGCAGAACTCATTGCAAGAGAAAGACAGGCCATTGTCGGAAAAATGGTACAAGGGATTGTTCATAATCTTAGAGGGCCGCTTGCTGTTGTACTCGGCAGTGCCCAGTTGATGGCTATTAAATTTGATAAGTTCTTGTTGACTACAGGTCCCGCGGATGTAAAAAAAAGACAGCTTGTAAAAGGTATAAAAGAAAATAACAGTAAGACATTGTCCGGCATAGGAAAAACCTCTGAACTTATAGACAGCCTACTGCTTACGGGAGGATCAAATACCCGTGAAAAAAATCAGGCAGTTGATCTGAATGAATTAATTCAAAAAGAATACCGTTTCTTACGCTCTGAGATCATTATGAAGCATGAGGTGGAAGTGGTGCTTACTTTAGCAGAAAATATCCCGTTGATCATGTGCAAATACACGGATTTTTCCCAGGTTTTTTACAACATCGTAAAAAATGCCTGTGAAGCCATGGCAAGTTCCAAAGAAAGACAGCTTAATATTTCAAGTTCTTGTTCATCTACAGGAATTTTGATTTCATTTGCCGACACCGGACCGGGGATTGACCCTAAAAAACTTTCTATGATTTTCGATCCTTTTTTCTCGACCAAAGCAGAGTCCTTAGAAACCAGAGCAGGTTCTGGTCTTGGGCTTTTTATCTGCTCAAGACTCATGGCTGAATACCAAGCATTTATTTCGGTGATAAATCTGCAACCCACAGGATCGAAATTTTTAATTCAGATACCTTTATCCAACCTGTGCAAGGATGAATTCATATGAGCATTCAATTTATATGGAACGAAGAATATTCCGTTGGAAACACTAAACTTGATGCACAACATCAGCGTATTTTTAAATTAGGTAATGAGATTGGCAATGCTCCTTTGCATGATGCAAAAGTCTATTTAGTGTCTGACCGAAAACCCCGTGTTTGGGCGAAAAGTTGCCCATATGCAAGGCGCAAAAAAATCTGAAACCGGAGTGGTGGGGACGCAAAACAGATATTTGGCCAGCTGAATCACTGGTTTCCAGACTTTGAAGTTGTTCGAATCCCAGCTAAAAAAGCCATGGAATTCAAGCCGTGAGCCCTTATGGGGAGATCAAGGGCCACGTATAGGCCCGGACCCCGCCACATCATCACCCGTCTCAGTTCGGTTATAGAAGGTGCAATGGGTCCTGACCCAGGCCTCTATGAAGAGACCGGGGTGTTGTCTTTGATGACCTTTATATATTACTTGAATATGAAAAATCATCCTGCACTGCTGCCACAGGGTTATAAAATGGAATCAAAATTTCAAAACTGAAAAATATTCATATACCACATATTGGGGTTCCAAGATTTTGTCTGGACTGAGTCTTTAAAATACCAGTGAATGCCGTTATTTTTCAGCCGAAAACCCATATAGATAGACAATATAATCGCCCACGGGACATGAATTTTTTCAGCCCTGAATGGTTAAGATTTTATCTGGTATTATTAATAATTTTTTAGAGCAGTGCTAATTAGAAACAAATATTCAAAACCGCATCTTAGCCTTTTTGGGAATTATACAATGGTATAAGAATTATAACTTCAGACCCTCTCCCTTTTTCGCTTAAAATATTTATCCGGCCGTTATGTGCTTTTATGATATCATATACAATACTCAAACCTAACCCGGTTCCCTCTCTCTCAGGTTTTGTCGTAAAGAATGGATCAAAAATCCGATTCAGTTGTTCTTTTGGAATACCCGTTCCTGTATCGGATATACGAATTTCAACATATTGATCTTTTTCTCTACGTCCTTTTATGATTATACGGGTTGATATCTTTATTTCCCCTTTCTTTTCTATGGCCTGCGAGGCATTCAACAAAAGATTCATAAACGCTTGACTTAACTTCTGGGGAAAACATTTCACCAGAGGCAGGTCGCCATAGTCTTTCTTTACTTCCGCCTTATATTTGATCTCATTCCATATGATATTCAACGTGGTATCAATCGATTTGTTTATATCGATTTGTTTATATTCCGCTTCATCTATTCTGGAGAATGTTTTGAGATCTTGAACAATATTTTTAATACGGTCTATGCCTTCAATTGACTCCTCTGCCAGATCAGACAGATCTTCCATAATGAAATCAATCTTATTTTCTGTTTTATAGTTTAAAACTTCCAATAATGTTGTTTTTATAGCCTTTATATCATTTTGTCGGCTTACCATATCCAATTTCAAATATTTTTGATTCAGCCCATTAATTTTGTGCAAATATTTTTTTAGAGCTGAAAGGTTCCCATTAATAAATGCTATGGGATTGTTTATTTCATGGGCAACACCCGCAGCGAGCATCCCCACCGTAGCCATTTTCTCCGCCTGGACAATTAAAGCGGCCTGTTCTTCAATCTTCTCCTTTAAATTTATATTTAAAGTTTTCAATTTCTGGTTTGCTTTTTTTAATTGCTGTTCAAGTAACTCCCTTTTTTTTTCAAGATTCCACTCGTATGAAAGACTTCTGGCAAATTGAAGTATTTCCTCTTGCACAAATGGTTTGCGAAGGTAAAAAATATCATCTCGACCCGTTACCTCAATGATGTCGTCGGGACTATATTCACTGAATGCGGTTACGATAACAATCTTGATTTCACGATCAAGTGCCCATATCTGTTTTGTTGTCTGTGCACCGTTTAAACCGGGCATTTTCATATCGATAAAGGCAAGCGCGAATCTTTTATCAAGTTTGATGGCTTCTTTAACGCATTCTATTCCCTTCTGTCCGTTCACAGCGAAGACAACTTCATACTCTTTTTTGATTCGCTGACCAGATGCGTTGTTATCATTGCTGAAAAGCTCTCTTCCTTTTTTTAAAAGTTCTGATTCTCGGACAGGTGTAAAAATGCTGTTATATGCTTCTCTGATCCCTTCATCATCATCTATAACTAAAATTCTATTATTCTCTTCCATTTCTTACTCCATCGCTGAATCACCAGTATTAAACCAAACGGATATCCTTGTTTTCTTTTCATCTATCATCTTATCAATAAATATTTCCCCATCATTCGCCTGAACAAAAAGCTTGCAATAGTACAGGTCTAAGTCAGCAGTCCCGTTTGAGGAATCATCAGTTTCAACGGGATGGAATGCTGTATCCGGATCAATTCCACCGCCGAAATCGATAATTTCGAAACCGATTCCCTGCTTTCGATCATATGTTTGAATCGCAACCTTCCTTTGAGACATGGGTTTATGGATATAACCGATGGCCTCATACCTGTGCTTCAGCAGGTTTAGCAAAACCTGCAGTAGTTGATTTTTATTGACGTTGACAGGCCGCATACCATCTGAAAGTACTTCGGATATTTTGATTTTTCGTTTGTCAAATTCCGGACTCTGTATCTGAATGGCTGTTGTTACAAGGTCATTGATATCCGTTTGCTCTTTGTAGTCCGGATCAGTTCCGGAATACATTTGCTGAAGTGTCAGCATCGCATTGACATTTGCAACAGTCTTTTTTATTTTTTCCACTGTATTTTCTTGACCATCACTTGTTTCAATGAGTTCATCGATCAGTCCAGACATATACTCAAATACTTGAACGCCTCTTTTATCCCGTGACACATAATCTGTTAAAGAAACTTTATTCAGACAAAGATCTGAATAACATCGTTGTAAATCAGAGGTAATCCGGCCAATCTCATTTTCCCTTATCCCCTCTACTTGAAGGTTCAATGGGGTGACGGCATTGCCGATATTATGCAACACCATGTTTGACAACTGAACCCTGCCGGCTTCAATCGCCTTTTTCACCAGATGGCCCTGCATCATTTCAAGCTCTTTTGTTCTTAATGCGACCCTCTCTTCAAGCTGATCTTTTGTAATTGTTATTGAAATCAGTTCCTCAAAAAGAGCGTTAAATGCCGAAGCAAGATACGAGACTTCCCAGGCGCCGCCCTCCGGAAATCGGATATTGAAACATTTTGTCCCCCGTACATTTTCAATCCCTTTTGCAAAGACGACCAGTGGATTTGTTGCAAGTCTTGAAGCGATAAAAACACCGATGGTCAATGCAAACAGCGCCAACAGCATCGACAGCAGTATCAATTTTTCAAATCGTTTATAGCCTTGCAGAATTTCTTCTTTTTTTAGGCCGCAAACAACGCTGAGACCCGTATATGATGGAATGGCCAGCTGCTGTTTTATCCAGTGAGAATCATGCGAGGCGGCTGCCTTTTCCAAAAAATGTCCTTCATTATCTGCAACCTTGAAATTCATGGCTTCGTTTGTGATTGCAAGGCTAATCCTTTCATTTTTTATAAGAATAAAATCTACCGGGTAAGACACTTTTGTAAAAACAGTTGAAAGGTCTTGGCTTCGAAAATAGACAAAAATTGCACCCTCGGGAAGATGAAAATAATTCACAGGCACGGCAACAATAATCAAACCAGGATCGATTTGAAAGTGGGTATGCCCATCCATAACTTTATTGATAATAACAGAATAAGAGATATCCGGATCAGTTTCATAATTATCCTGCTCTGGAAAATTGGAGGCAATCATTCTGCCTTTATAGTCTGTTAAAACCACCTGAGCCGTATTGATTTCCGGTACTATCAAAGACTGGAACAAGGTGGGTATATAATTGCTCCTTGCTGTTATGTCAATCAGTCCGTTGACGACTAAATCATTTGATGCCAGTATTTGCGCATATTGTTTAATATTATCCAATTTCCGTTCGATCAACATCGCTGTCTGTTTGGTCTGAGCAGAGAGATTTGCATATAAATCCTTTTCAATGGTTTTATATGCAAAGTACCGGGTTCCAAACCATAACAGCACCAGGACAAAGATTGCTACCGGTATGATTCTCAAAAAAATCATAGTTGCAAGTCGGTGTTTATGGTGTGTAATGCTCATATATTACTATGTTTTCCAATTATTTGTCTTCTCGCACCGGAACAATGTATCCTTTTGCATTGTACCTGGCCATAATGAAATCCTGTTCCGTCAAGGCATCATGGCGGGATTCGGTAAAAGGCGGCTTATAGTCTTTTATCAGACCGTTATATTCATCGATTTTCTCAAGTTCATTTCTGACTGCATTCCGGTTGATCGTTCCGGCTCTTTTCAACGCGATTGCAAGCAGATGAACAAGGTCATATGCATGCGCTGTTCCGGCGGGGGAAAAGATTTCAAAATCTGAAACGGCAGATGGAAAAAAGTGTTGATACTGAGCAATAAATTTTTTATTTCTGTCAGAAAAAACAGGTGCACTAAATGAATAGGTTTGAAGAAATTGCAAATCAATCCCATCAATAATCTCTCGAGTGTCTTGATAAAAGTTGCCCCCTGTAATCCCCCAGTGAGATATGACCGGCAGTTGATCTTTTTCAGGGAATGATGAGATAGCTTTTACAAATGTTGCGCCTTCAGGCGCATTGGCCACCATGATAATGACATCGGAATCGGCTTTCTTTATTGATTGTATTGTCTTTGTGACACTTTTTATACCCCAGTTAAACCAAAAAATCCCCGAAGGTTCCAGTTTCAGGCTGTTGAGTGCCAACACCATGGCTTTTTCGTTAGACCGCCCCCATCCTGTTTGTTCAAGAAGGAGTGCAGGTCGAGTAAAGCCCCTTTCCAATGCTTTTCGTATTAAAAATTCACCGGCAAACTCGTCCCTGACAGAAACCCTGAATACATAATTCGGGTGATAACGGTTTTCAACAATAGGCGTGCCGGCAGCCCAGGGGCAAAGGAAGATAACTTCGTTTCTGTGTATGGCTTCCAGTTCCGCGATGACAACTGGTGTATGCAGCCCCCCTATAACGGCCGCAAGATTTGTCAGCCGCCCAAACTCATTTATATTGTCTATCCCCCTTGCCGGGTTGCCCCGGTGGTCCTTTACAACAAGTTCCAGCTTAACACCTGCAATCCCGCCCTGCTGATTAATCTCATCAATGGCTATCAACGCCCCTCTTTTGATAGCGATACCAGATTGGGCCGATCCTGAAGACATGTCGGCATCCAGACCAATCAAAATAGTTTGACCTGCCAGCACCCGTCCGGATTCAAGAGATAAAAAAGAAAACGTGATAAAAAATTGAATCCCGATATAAAAAAAAACAACTTTTTTCTTAAACATGTATTTCACATTAAATCATTTCCGTTACAATTGTAAAGTCCAATTTTATGTCGTCATACATGCCTGTGACAAATCAATTTTCCCTGGGACCTTATTACTTCTGAGCAAACGGAAAATCTTTAACACAAGCAGCATTATCAATATCTACCATGCATTTATCGTTTGTATACGGTTTGGTTTTATAATCCTTGATGGTCATGACTTTCAACAAAAGCTCGCCCAACCTCTCAACCTGTTCCTGGATTATGGACAGATGTTTTTGTGTTGTTTCCTTATCATCGATAGTATCGGGGATATCATTCAACATACCGCAATAACCGGAAATAACCTGGAGCGGCTGAGAAAATTCATGACAGACGGCCGCAGCCATTTCAAGGACCCCGTGAAGTCGTTCCTGCTTTGTAAAAGGTTCGACATCTATTTCTCTAAAATTGAGTTTTGACGTAATTTTATAATACTCCAAGGCAAGCAGAACCTCGGACCTGAATTCCTCATCTGTCCATGGTTTTTTTAAAAATCGGAATACGTGACCTTCATTGATTGATAGAATGGCTGACTCAATGTCGGCATACCCGGTCATGATAACCCTCACGGATTCAGGCATTTTATCTTTTGTCTGCGATAAAAAAGAAATCCCGCTCATCTCTTTCATTCGCTGGTCGGATATGATCACCGCCGGCAAGATCTGTTC
>Ga0307989_1000824_pt1 | contig 18366 bp, 11 predicted proteins | sample EllFjometagen185_FD_203164 | JGI IMG/M metagenome (GOLD analysis project Ga0307989, IMG submission 203164) | Marine microbial communities from Ellis Fjord, Antarctic Ocean - #185 | ecosystem: Environmental > Aquatic > Marine > Unclassified | place: Southern Ocean | collected 2014-10-08
CAATAGTGAGAAATAACTAAAAAAACCACTAAGAGGTGGCTCAACTGGCTTGAAATTTACAAATTTACCCAAAAATTGGCTTAGACAGTCTAATGTTGTTTTGTTGAAGGTGTTTTTCAGAGGTTCCCTAATTCGTTACCAGTTCCTAAAATTGATAAAACTTCCCACTTTTCCTCATGTCTGAACCATGATTTTCTTGATTACGGGATTGCCCTGATTTTTTCGAAAAAGCTAATCAAGAATTTAAACATGCGCTTTTAAAAAACTATCGTATTCATCTCAGCCTCACCATCCAACATTACCAAAAATAAGTCAACACAATATTTTTTACAAAACAAAAAACCATAAGTATAATCCGCCAGCTGTTTTTCAGGTTGAGAGTGAGTAGTGAGAGCAACTTCGGAAATCTTGTTTTTCTCTCACCCTTTGTTTTATGGCAACCCCCCCAAACCCCAAAACTCCCACAACAGGCAAAAAAGCCTCCGCGCGAAAAAAGAAATCAGTCTTAGAATCAACCGTAAGGACCAAGTCCTACAAGATTCCGACTGTTTTGCCGAATGCGCAAAATTCCAAACCGCGGAATCCTCGCAAGTTTTTTGGACAGAAAAAAAATACAGTTCCATTACCCAATCTTGTCGAAACTCATTTGAAAAGTTACAACTGGTTTCTCACCGAGGGACTTGATGAGCTTTTTGATGAGATTACTCCGATTTCTGACAACAGTGGAAAAAAATTAGAATTGCACATTCTTAAGCACTCCATCGAAGCTCCGAAACTTACACCGAAAGAAGCAAAAGAGAAAAGTGGTACCTACGAAGGAACTTTGAAAATTCAAGTTCGTTTGGTTAATAAAGTTACTGGTGAAATCAAAGAGCAAGAGGTCTTTTTTGGTGGAGTTCCTTTAATGACAGAGAAGGCAACTTTTATCGTTAACGGAATCGAAAGAGTCGTAGTTTCTCAGCTAGTTCGTAGTCCCGGAGTTTTTTTCTCACCGAATCCTGCCGTTCCGTATTATCACGCTGCGAAGATTATTCCGAAGCGAGGAGCTTGGCTTGAGCTGGAGACAGACAAGCGTGGGATTATCGCAGTCAAGATTGATCGAAAAAGAAAAATTCCAGTGACCGCTCTCGTTCGTGCTTTCACCGGTTGGGATGATGAGAGGATTTTGAAAGAGTTTGCCGATGTTGATTCAGTGCCGGGGCAGATGCCTTTTATTCAGACCACTCTCGAAAAAGATCCAGCTAAATCTGTTGACGAAGCTGCGCAGCTTATTTACCAAAAGATTAGACCGGGTGATTTAGCCACTCCAGACAATGCCAAAGCTTTGATTGAACAGCTTTTCTTTGACTACCGTCGATACGACATGGGCTTGGTCGGAAGGTACAAATTAAACAAACGCTTTAAGCTCAAAACTTCGAGCGACAAGGAGAGCCGTGTTTTTCAGATTGATGACATTGTGCTCATCATCAAGCATCTCATTAATCTCAATAATGGCATTGGTGAGGCAGACGACATTGATCATCTTTCCAATCGCAGAGTTCGCGCAGTTGGCGAATTAGTTCAAAACAAATTTCGTGTGGGGTTACTTCGCGTTGATAGAATCGTGAGAGATCGTATGACTGTGATGGATCTGGAATCAGCGGCTCCCCAACAGCTAATTAACGCCAGACCGATTACCGCTTCATTGCGAGAATTTTTCGCGAGTTCGCAACTTTCCCAGTTTATGGATCAGACCAATCCTTTGGCAGAGCTCGCTCACAAGAGGAGATTATCTGCGATGGGACCAGGAGGTTTGTCTCGCGAGAGAGCTGGTTTCGATGTTCGTGATGTGCATACTTCTCACTACGGTCGAATTTGTCCGATCGCCACTCCAGAAGGTCCTAATATTGGTTTGGTCGTTCATCTAGCGGCTTATGCGCGAATTAACGAATATGGATTTATCGAAACACCTTATTACAAAGTAGTTCAGGATGCACCACTTAATGTCGAAGAATTAACTAAAAGATGCGCTAGAAATGATATCAAGGCCGGCAATCAAATTCTCACCAAAGAAGGAGAAGTGATCACCAAAGAGGCTGCGAAACAATTAATTACAGATGCAAAGAAAGAAAATCTAGAAAGAGCTCCCACTCGTGCTTACGTCACCACAGATTACGAATATTACGACGCGGACGAAGAAGAAAGTCTGAAGGTCGCGCAAGCGAACTCTCAGCTTGACGAGAATGAGAATTTTCTAAATACCCGCATCTCCGCACGTGAAGGTAGCAATCCTTTGCTCGCGCATGTAAATGATCTCACGCATATCGACGTGCTTCCACAACAGATTTTTTCAATTACTACAGCCTTAGTTCCTTTCCTTGAGCATGATGATAATACTCGTGCTTCGATGGGATCAAACATGCAAAGACAGGCCGTGAATTTGCTCAAACCACAAGCTCCGCTAGTTGGCACCGGAGCGGAATTAATCGTTGCTCAAAATTCAGACCAAGTCACGATCGCAGAAGACGAAGGAGAGGTTACGAGTGTTGATGCTTCGCAAGTTACTGTGGTTTATAAGACTGGCAAAAAGAAGAACTATGAAATTACAAATTATATTCGCAGTAATCAGGGCACTTGCGTGACTCAAAGAGCAGTGGTTAATTTGAATCAAAAACTTAAAAGAGGGGATATTTTGATCGAAGGTGCTGCGACAGATGAAGGAGAATTATCCCTCGGGCAGAATCTGCTCGTGGCTTACATGAGTTGGGGTGGTTATAATTTCGAAGATGCTGTGATTATTTCGGAAAAAATAGCTCAAAAAGGTCGCTACGATTCTGTTCATATCGAAGATTATGTTGTCGATGTTCGTGAGACGAAACTTGGAATGGAAGAGGTTACTCGAGATATTCCAAACGTCTCGGAAGAGAGATTAAAAAATCTCGATCTTGATGGAATTATCCAAGTGGGTAGTTACGCTTCCGAAGGAGACATTCTTGTCGGTAAAATTACCCCAAAAGGTGAGACAGAGTTGACCGCGGAAGAAAGATTACTTCGAGCAATTTTCGGTGAAAAAGCACGAGATATGAAGGACACTTCTCTCCGTATGCCCGGTGGCACTGGCGGTAAAGTTATTGACGTGAAAATTTTTACTCGAGATGATGGAGTCGAGCTACCAATCGGAGTCGTTCGTCAGGTTCACGTTCACGTGGCACAACGTCGCCAACTTCAAGTGGGAGATAAGATGGCTGGTCGTCATGGAAACAAAGGTGTTATTTCCGTCATTGTGCCAGAGGAAAACATGCCTTTTTTGCCAGACGGTACTCCAGTTGATGTCATTCTCAATCCTCTCGGTGTGACTTCTCGTATGAATATTGGACAGATTCTCGAGGCTCATCTCGGTTGGGCTGCCTCCAAACTTGGTTGTAAATTTGCCACACCAGTCCTCGACGGAATTCACACTGAAAAAATTACAGACTTGATGAAGGAAGCAGGATTGCCAGAAGACGGAAAAGTTCAACTTTTCGACGGCTTCACCGGTGAACCATTCAACCGCAAAACTGTCGTGGGAATCACTTACCTGCTGAAGCTAAACCATCTTGCAGAAGATAAGATTCATGCACGTTCAGTTGGTCCTTATTCGCTCGTCACACAGCAACCGCTTGGTGGCAAGGCTCAACATGGAGGTCAGAGGTTCGGAGAAATGGAAGTCTGGGCACTCGAGGCTTACGGCGCTGCGAATGTTTTGCAAGAAATTCTGACGATCAAATCAGATGATGTTTACGGTCGTTCAAAAGCTTATGAAGCGATCGTGAAAGGCGAGGAAATTCGTCGACCACGCACTCCAGAATCTTTCAATGTTCTCGTGAAGGAATTACAAGCGCTTTGTTTGAATGTTGATCTTCTTAATTTAAATTCTGCTCATTCCGAGATTGAAATCGATGAGGTGTTGAGTGCTGACGAGGAAGATGGTTTGAGCGTGGCTGTTTCAAAGGTGGAGGCTGATTCTGGTTCAATTCTTCCTGATGATGAAAAAATCAGTGAACTGAAAGATTTCAAAGATGAGGCGACACCTGAAGCTTCGGAGGATGCGGTGGGGGAGGGAGCGATTCAGGAAATGAAGAAAGAAGAGGAGGAATAATTTAGAACGTAGAACGTACTATTTTAGACTCTCGCATTTTATCATGTTGAACATTCAGAAATTAAAACATTTAAAATTATAAAAAAATGTCAAACGATCCCACTCTCAGTCGTGATAAATTGCAAGCTAAAATTGATTTGATTACCCAGAGAATTGTGGAAAATTATGAGCCTGAGAAAATTATTCTTTTTGGTTCAGTTGCACGCGGGGAGACAAATCGTGATAGTGATATCGACCTTTTTATTGTCAAAAAAACCAATGAAACACGAAGGCATCGCGGACTCGAGGTGGGAAAACTTTTCTTACCGAGAGATTTTTCACTTGATGTGATTGTTTATACTCCTGAAGAAGTTAAGGATTCCTATCAAAATAATTTTTTTATCCGTGAGATTATCGATAACGGTAAAATTATTTATCAAAAAACTAAATGAGCGATTCCAAAAATCATAGCGATTGGATGGAGCGGGCTCAACATGATTTGATATCTGCCAGACAGTTGCTTGAAGACGAAGGATATACTGATACGATTGGTTATCTTTTACATCAGGCACTAGAAAAAGCCTTAAAGGCATCGTTATTACAACTAAATGACTGTTATCCTAAAACCCATGACCTTGTTAATTTAGTTAGCTTGCTAACGAAACAAAAGAAAAATTTTGAAGATTATTTGGAGGATTGTCAGTTTGTGAATAGTTTCTATGTTGATGGAAGATATCCAGCTGATCTCTCAGGAATGCCTTCCTATGAAGAAATGAAAAAAGCTTTAAAAATAGTAGAAAATATTTTTGATCTCATTGTGAAAGAAATTTCCTAAAAATTCTAAATTCTCAAATTATGTCAAACGACCCCACCCTCAGTCGCGATAAATTACAGGTTTTTGATGCGATTTCACTCTCGGTTGCTTCGCCGGAGCAGATTTACTCTTGGAGCAACGGTGAAGTTGTGAAACCTGAGACGATTAATTATCGCACGCAAAAGCCAGAACGTGATGGGCTTTTTTGTGAGAGAATTTTTGGACCTTCAAAAAACTGGGAGTGTTATTGTGGGAAATATAAAAGAGTGAGGTACAAAGGTGTTATTTGTGAAAAATGTGGAGTTGAAGTTACACGCTCGGTCGTTCGTCGTGAGCGCATGGGACATATTCAGCTTGCCGTTCCAGTCACCCATATTTGGTATTTGCGTTCCACACCATCGAGGATTGGTTTGCTTTTTGATTTACCAGTCAAGACACTTGAGCAGGTTGTTTATTTCGCGGCTTACATCGTTAAGTCCGTCGATAAAGAAGGGCAAGAAAAGGCTTTGGCTGAGTTGGAAGAGGAGAATAAAAAGCAACAAAAAGATGCAAAAGAAGAATTCAAAAAACAGCTGAATGAGTTAAAGCTTCGACACAAAGCTGAGAAAACTGAGAAAGACGTTGTGACGAAAGAATTGATCGAGCTTGAGGATGAAGGTGCTTCTGCGATTGAGGAAATTAGTGAGCAATATCACACTTCAAAAGATCAGCTCGAAGATCTCGCTGTTGGCAAAGTTATTTCTGAATTGAATTATCGTGATTTATCGATGAAGTTTGGTCATGTTTTTCAGGCAGGAATTGGTGCTGAAGCGATTCGTGACATTGTTGCAGAGATTGATTTGGATGAATTCATTAAGTTGCGCACGGAAGAATTAAAAAAGGCAACTGGTCAGAAATACAAGAAGACAGTTAAACGCTTGAAATTAGCGGGTTCTCTGAAGCAGGCTAGCATCAAACCAGAGTGGATGATTCTCACTGTTATCCCTGTTATTCCACCAGATCTTCGTCCGATGGTTCATCTCGATGGTGGTCGTTTTGCGGCATCTGATTTGAATGATCTTTACCGCAGAGTTATCAACCGCAACAATCGTCTGAAACGCTTGATAGAAATTGGCGCGCCAGAGGTTATTCAACGCAACGAAAAAAGGATGTTGCAAGAAGCTGTTGACACGATGCTCCACAATTCAGCTCGATCAGCAAAAGCGGTTTTTTCTGTGGGCGACAAGCGCAAGTTGCGTTCATTGTCTGACATGCTGAAAGGCAAGCAAGGAAGGTTTCGTCAGAATTTGCTTGGAAAACGAACAGATTATTCTGGCAGAAGCGTCATTGTAGTTGGTCCGAAATTAAGTCTTTCAGAGTGCGGTTTGCCGAAAGAAATGGCTTTGAAACTTTTCAAACCTTTCGTGATTGGATCACTGATCAAAAAAGATTTGGCTTACAACGTGAAATCTGCGGAGAAACTTATTGAAAAAAATCTCAAAGAGGTTTGGGATTCACTCGAAGAAGTGATCGACGGCAAAAAAGTTCTACTCAATCGTGCGCCGACACTTCATCGTCTTGGTATTCAAGCTTTTCAGCCAGTCTTGATTGAAGGCAAAGCGATTCAGATTCATCCGCTCGTTTGTCCTGCTTTCAACGCGGATTTCGATGGAGATCAGATGGCCGTTCATTTACCTCTTTCTACCGCAGCTCAGCTGGAAGCGACTGAATTAATCGCTGCTACGCAAAACATGCTGAAGCCAGCGACCGGAGAACCAACCATCGCACCGACGCAAGATATGGTTTTGGGTTGTTATTATCTCACTCTCATGAAAGATGGCATGGTGGGGGAGAGCATGGTTTTTTCAGATATTTCTGAGGCAGTGAATGCTTATCGCATGGGATTTGTTCATCTTCATGCGAAGATAAAAGGTCGGATGGCGGCTGGTGAAGAAATTCACGAGACGACAGTTGGTCGAATGATTTTCAATTCTTTCGTGCCAAAAGAAATCGGTTATCGCAACGAAGTGATGAACAAGAATGTTCTCAAAGATGTGGTTGCTGACGCAGTGCAGCATGCTGGACAGGATCGTTCGATTCAGCTGAGCGATGATTTGAAGCGAGTTGGCTTTAAATTTGCTTCAAAATCAGGTCTTTCTATTGCGATGAGTGATGTGATTGTTCCTGACAATAAAGATAGTGTTGTGGAAGAGTCGAATGAGCTTGTGAAGCAGATCAATAATCAGTACTGGAAAGGTTTGATTACTGATGATGAGAGATATCATCACACGATCAAAGTTTGGGCAGAGGCGAAGCAGCGAATTTCAAAAGAGATCCAAAAGGTTACTCCTGAGGATAATGATATTTTTGCAATGATTGATTCTGGTGCTCGTGGAAATTGGGGACAGGTGACTCAGCTGGCAGGGATGAAAGGTTTGGTTGCTAATCCTGCTGGTAAGACAATCGAGCTTCCAGTGAGATCTTCGCTGAAAGAAGGTTTCACCGTTCTTGAATACTTCATCGCGACTCATGGAGGTCGTAAAGGAAAATCTGATACTGCGTTAAAAACTGCAGAAGCAGGTTATCTCACGCGTCGTCTTGTGGATGCTGTTCAAGACATCATTTGTCGTGAGGCAGACTGTGGCTCAAAAGACTCCGTTGTTCAAAGGCGAGAAGAGGTTGAAAAAATTGGAGAAAGTTTTTCAGATCTAGTTTTTGGAAGGACTTTAGCAATGCCACTTGCTGATCCCAAGACGGGTGAATTGCTTGCTGATGAAGGAAGTGAAATTGATCGTCCGCTTGTCAAAAAGATCGAAGAATTAGAAATCGACGAGATTGCGATTCGTTCAATTTTGACTTGTCAGTCTGAGAATGGTGTTTGTCAACGTTGTTATGGTCGTGATCTTGCTCGTGACATCACTGTTGAAGTTGGCACTGCTATCGGTATTATCGCCGCACAATCAATTGGTGAGCCGGGCACGCAGCTGACGATGAGAACTTTTCACATGGGAGGTGTCGCTGGCGAGGATGATATTACGCAAGGTCTAAATCGTATCGAGGAGCTTTTTGAGGCAAGAAGTCCGAAGGTCGAAGCGGTGATTTCTGAAGTTGCGGGTAAGGTGAAAGTTCTAAAAAAAGACGGGGAAACAATTATTACAGTTGTCGCGAGTGGTGAGAGTTTTGATCGTTATCCGCTGGCAGGTTTTGAGGCTGACATTAAAGAAGATGAGACGATAAAAGTGAAGCAAATTATTGCGCGAGGAATCGACAATCGTCTGACGATTAAAGCGCAAAATGCTGGAGTGATCGATAAGATTTCAGAAACTGAAATCGTAGTTGCTCATACCAAAGGTGGTGAACGTGAACATGAGGTTTCATCACGAGTTGGTCTGCAAGTGAAGACAGGAGATTTGGTTGGAGCTGGTGCGCCACTGACGGTTGGTCATCTCAATCTGCGCAAGATGATGGAATTGACTAACATCAAAACAGTCCAGCGTTATATCGTCAAAGAAGTTCAGTCGATTTACGTAGCGCAGGGGCAATCGATTAACGACAAGCATGTTGAGGTTATTGTGAGACAGATGTTTTCGAAAGTTCGTATTAATGATGCGGGTGATTCTGGATTGTTGCCGGGTGAGGTTGTCGATGGAGTGATGCTTCGTCGAGTTAATTCAGAGCTGAAAAAGGCGGGTAAAAAACCAGCTTCTGTGGAGCAACTCTTGCTTGGTCTGACGCGTGTTTCTTTGCACACTGATTCATGGCTTTCAGCTGCTTCTTTCCAAGAAACGATTAGAGTATTAGTCGAGGCTTCTACGACGAAGAAGATTGATACCTTGCATGGCTTGAAGGAGAATGTAATTATCGGGAAGCTGATTCCGGCTGGCAAGACTTACCAGAGGATGCATCCGGAGGCGCTGACTCTGTGAGGCGGTTGCTTAATTACTAGTGATAGCTATTTTTAAAAATATTGGCAAAGATTAAGCTAGCTCTTAAATTTTCAAGGTTCAATTTACAAATTTTCAAATAAATCTTAATTTTCAAGTGTAATCTGCACATGGGTGATCCAAGATATTTCTGATTTTTTTGTCACAATTTAAACTTACTTGAGCTTTAAAATTTATTTGTAAAATTGAGCCTTTGTAAATTTGAAAATTAATTCCCTATATTTTTAGCGCAAAGCTAATATAGTTAATGGAATTGCTAGGAATAACTCGTTTGGCAAGTAATCGTGATGCTGTTAAAATTACGCAACGTTTTCGGCAGACTAGGAACTAAGAACCAATAATTAAGAACCAGCTACAAACCACTCACTACAAACCACCAATGCCAACTATCAATCAGCTCGTTCGTAAACCACGAAAGACTCCACGTAAGAAGTCGAAGTCTCCTGCGATGCAGTTTATTTCGAATTCACTCAAGTCCACTACGCGTGAGATGCCGATGGGTTGTCCGCAAAAGCGAGGGGTGTGTGTGAGGGTTTACACCACTACGCCGAAGAAACCGAACTCTGCGGTGAGGAAGGTGGCGCGTGTGAGGTTGACGAATGGTTACGAGGTAATTGCTTACATTCCGGGCGTAGGGCACAATCTGCAGGAGCACTCGGTTGTGGTCATTCGGGGTGGTCGCGTGAAGGATCTTCCGGGTGTGAAATATCACGTGATTCGTGGTGTTTTGGACACTCAGGGGGTTGCTGATCGCAAGCAGAGTCGTTCGAAGTATGGCGCTAAAAAACCTAAGGAGGATAAAAAGTAGGAATTTTAAAATATAAAGTCCGAATTTTAAATTCAAAATTGTTGGAAAGGTTTTGAGTCTAGATCAATTGATCGAAAAATAGGAGAAATTAGAGTATCCTACTTTCTTAAAATAAGATGGGGTTTAGCTTAGAGCTTAAAACTTAGAATTTACAAAATTTACTTAACTTAATTTTTATGAAACGAAGGATTATTAACGGCATTCCGTTTAAGGCTCAGCTTTTACCGGGGGCTGATGCGCTTCAGGAGAAGTTTATTAATTACATTATGCTTGGCGGTAAGAAATCTATTGCACGTGAGATTTTCAAGAAAATGCTTGAGGAGTTGAAGAATAAGGGTGAAAAGAACTCTGAGGAAGTTTTTGCTTTGGCTATTGAACAGGCTTCTCCGTCGATGGAGGTTCGTCCGAAGAGGGTTGGTGGGGCGGTTTATCAGGTTCCGATCGAGGTGAATCCGAATCGTCGTCGCATTTTGTCGATGCGTTGGATTCTGGAGGCGGCGCGAAATATGAAGGGTAAGCCGATGTATTTGAAGCTTGCTCAGGTGATTCAGGAGAGCGCGAAAGGGGAGGGGCTGGCGTGCAAAAAAAAGGAGGATTCGCATCGTATGGCTGCTGCAAATAAGGCTTTTGCGCATTTTGCGAAATACTAGAATCTGATTTTCTTGATTACGGGATTTCTTTGAGAATTTCGAGTTTAAAAGTTTGCATTTGGGAGGGAGTTTTTAGTGATTGGTGGTTAGACGCCCCAGCGGGGCTTCTCTACGTTTTCACTTTCTACTTTTGTCTTGAGCCATGATTTATCTTGATTACGGGATTACCATAATTCTCGGTAATCAGAGTCCATCATTTAATCATTGAAATCATAGTTTAAGACTGCATGAACCGTGATTTTTATTTTCCACCAAAAACAAACCTTTTCCAAAGGACAGATCAGTTTGTGGCTGAAGTATTTGATTCCAAGACTAATCACTAAAAACTAAGAAACTGCGACAGAAACTACGGTTTTCTCCTTTTTTTGTGAGTTGAATTTCAAGAATCTCTTTTTCAAAAACTGAACTTTGCCGTCGATGGCGGCGTGGATTGTGAAGTCTTTTCCGGCGTAAACATTTTCGCCTTTCTCAAATTTCATGCCTTTTTGGCGGATGATGATGTTTCCAGCTCGCACGACTTCACCTCCGAATTTTTTGACTCCGAGGTACTTCGGTTTGCTGTCGCGAATATTATGGGTGCTACCACCCGCTTTTTTATGAGCCATTTGGAAAAGTTAAGGGATGCCCTGTGGGCAGGTTTTTAAAGTTTGTAAAGCCTATAAAGTTGGCAAGGTTGGTAATTTTAGAAACCTTAGAAACCTTAGAAACCTTTTTCACACTCGTTCGGAGATTTTACATTCGCGATGGAGGGTTTGCAAATGGGGTGAGAATTTGGTAAACTACGGGGATTTCAAATCAGAAATATCAAACTAAATAAATTTTAACCAAAACAAAAATGTCTAAAAATAAAGGTCCTGAAAATCATGTGAAGGATTATGTGGTTACGAGTAGTCTCTGGGGTTCTTTGGCGAAAAATCAGGAGAAGCTGGATCAGAAATTCAATAAGGAGATTCTAGAAAATGGAAATTTGAAGATTGATGATTTACAGAGTCGTTTGAGTGCTATTGGGGTTGAGATTGAAAAGACGGATACAAAGATAGATCGTGTGAGTAAGTTGCGGGGGAATGTTTCGTATGCGTTGAACAGGAAGGAAGCTTTGGAGAGGCACAGGGGGTTGTTGGAATATTGGATTGAGAAGAAAAAAGTTGTTGTAAGAGAAGCTAAGGGTGGGCTGAAAGGTATTGACAGAGATGTTCACACGACGAGAAAAGATGGTACTGTAGAGCTAAGTGACGTTGCATCTGGTCTAATTGTTAAAAGAGGAGATACGCTGGGGACTATGGTCAAAAAATTGACTGGAAAATTGGATTGGAATATGCAGGTGGAATATCGGAGTAGCAAGTTGGCAAAAGGACGAAAACCAAAGATTTTGCTTGAAGCGAATCTGATTTATCCAGGACAAAAAGTGTGGATAGAGCATGGGAAAATAGTTGTGGCGGACAAAAAAAATGTTGTTGCTAAAAAAACAACATTAAAAAAAGCGAGTGCTCCAGAAAGAAAAGACACTAAAGAGAGAGAAACTCTAGATAAAGAAGCTCTAGGTAGAGCTAGTCAAGCTTTTAGTTCTTTGCGTAAAATTTTATTTGATAAATTCAAAGTCTTGAGTAAATCGAATCAAGATGCAATTAAAAATACTTGGCCTTCATTGGAAGAGGGTGATGACTTGGTAAGTGTAAATAATAAATCGCTCCAGCTTGCAGAAATCCAAACAGCTATTGCCAAAATGGAAAAACAAGAAAAAGAAAAGACGATTATTAAAGAGTCTAAACCTGAATTAAAGTCAAAATTCGAACAAGTTCCAGCGATTATCCCAGAAAAAAAATTGCCAGCCGAAGAATCAGATCTGGGAAATCATGAGGCAGATGCAGCGGATAAAGCTAAAGAACCTGAACCTGAACCTGAACCTGAGCCTGAAGCTGAGCCAAGCTCAGATCAAAAAATTGTGGATCTGCAAAATAAAATCAAAGCCTTGGAGCATGATGAAACTGCAGAGAAAACTTACAAAAAAAATCTATTAGCTGCTATAGATAAGCAGGATTATACTTTTGATGGAAATATTTTAAATGGAACTATCTTTGGCAGAAAGGCTAGTCGAGATGATTTTGTAAAAAAAGTTTTGGATAAGTCTAAGAATGGAAAAATCAAGCCTCCTCAAACGATTGATGAGTTAAAGAAAATTTTGGGAGAAAAAAAGACGAGAGTAAAGTATCGCCGAAAGGCTATGACGCTTCCTTTGGAAAAAGCTGAGACAGTGCAAAGGAATATTGATGCGAAAAATAAGAAGGTTTTGAGTAAAATTGATTCTTGGGTTGCTGGACGCGTTGAAAAAAAAGACTCTCTGAAGAATCAGATTGAGGGTATCGTTCAGACTGAGCTGGGATCTACTTTTGAAAACATCAAAAAATATTTAAAGAGTGAGCCTGTGGATCTTGATGAGATTCAAGCGCTCATGACTGTCTTGTCTGTTTATCAAGAAAAAGCTGAAAGCCAAGTCGCAGAATTTACAGAAAAGAATTTGTTTGGAGCGGATAGAGAGAAGGAATGGACTGATTTGATGGTTCAAATTGCTAATAAGAGTGAGATTTTAGCTAAAGCTTATGAAAAAGCTCTGGCAGAATACGAAAAACAAATTAATGCTGAGATTGTGGCTGGTGGCATGGAAAAGATGAGTGAATTCGTGAAAGAAAAGCCGGCTAGAAAAAAGATGATCTTGAGTGCTTCGCGTGAGATTGGAGCTAATATCGAGGACATGACGGAGTTGTTTTTGAAGGGAAGTGAGAGTGTTTCAGCTAATGAGTTTGCGGTGAATGTGGAGGCGGATAGTGAGGGTCGCTTGCTGCGCGATGGTGAGGTTGTGAAGAATAAAACTGGTGCTGCGGATCAGCCAAAATATTTAGCTTATTCGGCGCGGGAGGATGGTGATCAGTTCTATGTTTCTTTGCGAAAAAACTATTTTGGTCAAATTAATTTTGTGAGTCAGGATGCTGTAGGCAATGATAAGCTTGTGAGGAAGAGCTTGAAGGATATGGGTAAAAATGGTGAGTTGAATAAAAAATCTTCGGAGGTGGGTGTGCGTTTTGTGAAAAATAAGCCTGTGGCGACTTTTTGGAGGATGAAAGTGGGTGGTGCTGAGTATTGGGTTGTGAAGGAAGCTTCTGATAAGAAAAATAAGGATAAGTTTGTGGTGGTGAAAGAGGATGATGATCTGAAAAAGCTGAAGTTGTCTGAGGGGAATAAAAATTATCTGGAGAGTTTGAGGTCGTAATTTTTTGCACGTGAAAAAGAGCCCTCCTTATGATGAAAGGGGGCTCTTTGTTCGGGGGATCACGCATCCTCATCCCGTCTCCATAGCGGGATCTGCTGCGTGATTTTTGGGAAAACATTTCGCTCACTTTTTGATGTGAGCGGGCTTGATTTCGTTATTTTTTTGCCAGAATTTTCTCGTCATTTCTCCGTGGAGAAAATTCTGACCTTTTTTGAGGGCCTCAATTCCGGGATCGATCTTACAGATCTTCCCTTTCTTGATGGCCTTTCTTTCGCCGCGCGAGGTGACCTTTTTCTTGGCCACTTTTCCCCGACGGCCTAGCGAGGGTTTAAGCCAAAAGCCTTCTGGATTTTTTTGGCCGAGACGACGTTATGTCGGTCTCGGGTTCTGGGAAGGAAGAATCCTTCCATTTTTTTCTTGTTCAGGGGACCACTGACGTGGTGCTTCCCTGTCGTGGTGTACGTATACACCACCGGAGGTTTTACCTCCAGAACAAGATTTCCGGCAATGGATATTGATCCATCCAAATTGCCTGTGATCGCGGGTTGGTATCCCGCGATCATGATATAGCGTGATCCGTCAGCGGTTGTGACGCTGACTTCTCCTTCAGGGCTGAAATCATAATCGAATTCTCCGATCCGGCTTTTTGCCGGATGGTTAGGATTTTCGGTCAGATCCCGCCATGCCCGGATGTCGATCCGATACGCCTTCCCTTTTTTTATGGGTTTCGCGGTCAAGCGAAAGGTCAACTGGTTGTCAATGTCGACCTCAGCTTGCATGGCGACCCTGATTCCATTCAGGGTTCTTTTTCCCTTCACTCCGGTGTGAAAAATGCCTTTTTCGGCATCTCCACGGAAGATTCCCGCGGCGCGGTTCTGATATGTCCGGCCTGCCTGCTCGTGGATGACTTCCGCGAGCTGGAGGTCAGACAATCCCTGCTCATCGGCCAAAAGATATAAAGCGGCGATGACGTCGGGGTTACCGGCGCCATATGTTCCAACGAATCTCTTCAGGACACGGACAGTGTCCATTTTAAATCCGTTGCCGCCCTTGTTTGATTTTTTTGACTCAACCAGGGCCTTGCCATAATTGGCAAGGAGAGTATTGACAACTCTGTCAACACTCTTGTTCCCCGTTGGTGTCATGGAGAGTTCTTCTCGAATATTCGAGATGGTGAGCTCGGCTTGGCCGATGGGGTTGCTAAAATCGCCGAAATTTCCGAAATTGCTGGAATCCTGAGCGCGAAGATTTTTCTTCGCGATTTGGATTCTCTTTATGGCGATTTTTTTTCGCAAGACCAAGATTTTTTCATTCTTGGTCTTGGCGATGATGATTCGCTGTCTCGCCTCTTCGACTCTTGCGCGAGCCTCGAGAATCAGTACAGAATTAGCGTTTGAGGCACTAATTCTGACTTCAAGATTTTTGGCCATCGCTTCGGTAGCTTTGGCCATCGCTTCTGCCTCGGCGACATCATCTGCGGTCGCCTTCCCGACGGTGGTCTCAAGAGCGATTGCCTTGCTCTCAAGATCCGCGGCTTCGGCGGCCAGTTTGTCGAGGTCCGAGATTGGCGCGAAGGGCGCCACGGGGGCAATCGACACTTGATCGTTGATCGCCGTTTTCCCGCCTAAAAAAACCAGCGGGTTTCCCAAGTCCCAGGCTCCAGCGGGAGCCGCGACCAAAATCGCCATCAAGGCGATCAAAAGGAAGTTAAAATGTTTTTTCATGTCAGTTCTCCTTTTTTACGTGGTTTTTTTTATTTTTCGCCAGCGGTTTCTTTTTCGCCGGCGGGTTTTTTTTCATCATCGTCCTTTTTGATTTTTTCTTTTCCGCGGGCGACCAAAGCTTGACCGTTCTTGATCAAGTTCTTTCCGCGCCCGAAATCGAAATTGTCAAAATGTTTTCCGATCTTCTCAATTATGGCCTTTAGCAGCCATATCACGAAAATTAAAATCATAAGATAAAAACCAAGGAGCGGAATCGCTCCAGCGATTACCTTTGTCTGCGGGATTTGCTCGAATATATAGAGCAATCCCAAGGAAAAGACGACTGCATAAAGAATTTTTTTCATAAAATGCCTCCAAAAATTTGAAATTTTTTTCGCTCTGCCCACCACAGGCTGACGGGGGAGCTACCCCGGAATCTGACAAAATTCAGTTTTTTTTTAACCTCCTTTATATTTTATTTTTTTTTTTATTTTCGGTTATCCGAGTCCCACCGACACATAAAAACCAGTGCCAGCAAAATTCGGACAACCGAGTTATTTGAACTGAAATATTGTTTTTTTAAATGCTTTCCCAAACGTACCGTGAATCTCACGATTCACAGATCTTCTCCCCGAAATAGAGAGAAGACTCACCGATCTGCCTCTTTCCGCCGAAACGGATTAGACAGACCATTAGGCAAGTCACTCCCTACTTCTTGTAGAAGTAGTTTGAGATTCCGTGATTTCAAAGGACGAAGGCTCTTTCTCTGAAAACTATTTCTGCCAATCAAAGCAAAGTTTGAAGAAACAGTTTCCAAAAAAAGAAATAAAAATCTTAGAAAAGACGAGAAGCTCTAGAAGAGATAAATATTTTTAAGCGAAAGTACAGGATCCGATCCTGCTAATAAGGAATTGCTTAGGGAAGGAGTTGTAAACTCATGGGGAAATAAATTTAATTGCATCTGTTTTGCCATTGACCAAAGTTTTTAAATAAGATCTAATCTTACTTTTTTTTTTGCCATTGTCAAGTCCTTTTTTTGTATTATTTTGTTATTCAGGAAAATCATATTGGCCTTAGATAATAGATTATTACAAGATTAAGCCATAATCTAACAGAGAAAATAAAATAGACGGCGAGTAGTTTAAGTCAAGTTTTGAACATTTTTTTGGAGTAATTCTTTGGAATGTTTTATGGATTTAGCAAGTGCAAATCAACGTAGAAACGCCCCGCTGGGGCGTCTCTACCAGCGCTTCGAACGGGCTGTGGTTTCCGAGTCAGTCGAATATTTCAAGTCCAATCCCTTGTAATTACAACGATTTCCTGATAAAATGAGTAGAAACATAAAAATAAAAATGCACAAAAATATAATTTTCATCTCCGACCTGCACCTCGGATCAGGCGAAGCAAACGACTTTCACCACGCCTACCACCTGCACAAACTTCTCGAATACGCCGAGGAGAATGCAGATGAATTAGTCATACTCGGGGACTTCCTCGAGCTTTTGCAGTGCAATTTTTATGAAATTTACGCCCAGCATCACCTCATATTTACCCACCTCTTCGAACTCGCGAAAAAGATTCCTGTGAAATTCGTAGTGGGCAATCACGATGCGATCACAGCAGCCGATTTTGACTTCGAGAAAAAATCATACTTCCTAGGAAGCAACATAGAGATAATGCTCGAATATGAAAATCTGCCTTTGAAGATTTTTGCAGCCCATGGACATCAGTACTCTCTGATGAATTCTCACCAAAACAGACTTGATTTTTCCGAAGTCTCTGCCGGAGACAGGATTGCTCGAGCGGTAGGCTGGATGGAAAAAAACATTCATCCAAAAATCGACAACTTGCTCGAAGCGGTCTACATTCGTCTCAAAAAATTACACCGTAAAATCTCCGGCAAAACAAAAAAGTTTGCCGAGATCGTGACGCCAGCACATCCAGATTACAAAAGCCTCGGAGGGGATTTCAGCGAATATATTCGTGCCGCGAAAAACATTCTGAATTCTCCACGGTACTCACTCTGCATCTTCGGACACACCCACATGCCACGAGTGGAAGGATTTGAAAATGGGATTTACGCGAATTCGGGAAGCTGGGTAGGGGAGCGCACGCCTATTTTTTTAGAAGCCAATGAAAATTTTTTAAGATCAATTGACGTGAAAACTTTCGAGATTCTCGAGAATCATTCCCGCCAGCGGCAAAAGGTTCAACAGTCAGAAAGGGTAAATATTTTTAAAAATAAAGTCTTAGCTTAGTCAATTTGGGTACTTTGATTATTTAGCTTAAAAATGCTAAAATAATTGGATTTCAAAACAAATTTAAAAAAAATAAAATGCCAAAAACAAAAAACAAAAGAGCTCGTTCTACAGCTGACCTCGTAATTGGTCACGCTAAAAAGCACCTCAAAAAAAATCCACATCTTGAATTGTGGACACGTTTTTCGAATTTCAAGTCTCCATTGATTTTTGCATTTGCAGGAATAGTCGTGATGTTAGCCGCTTTTTTCGTGCTGAATTCAGCTGATCCAGCTTTCACCGATTCAGCTGCGACGGATTATGAATCTCAAAAAGCTTTTTATTCAAACGAAGAGGAGGTTCATGCGTCTTCCAGTGAACTTGCGATTGCGCAAATGAAAATTCACGAAGCAGCTAGGGCTGTGGAATTATCTCGGACTTTGAACTTCGTTGGACTGTTTTTGATTCTTGGAGCTTTGTGGTATTTCCACAAAGAACACGGAATCTTCAACAGCAATCGAGCTGGTTTCATAATTCGAAGAATCGAGTAAATGCCCTGCGGGCAAAGCTCGTAAGGTTTGTAAAGTTGTTAAGACTTGTAAGGTTTCTTTGAGCCTTATTAGCTTTATCAACTTTTTTTCCAAATTCTAAAATCCAAATTTGGTGCTGGGGAGAGGACTCGAACCTCCACACCTTACGGCACTGGTTCCTAAAACCAGCGTGTCTACCATTTCACCACCCCAGCTTAATTAATTACGAATTACGAATTACGAATTACGAATTACGAATTACGAATTACGAATTACGAATTACGAATTACGAATTACGAATTACGAATTACGAATTACGAATTACGAATTACGAATTACG
>Ga0307989_1000826_pt1 | contig 18350 bp, 20 predicted proteins | sample EllFjometagen185_FD_203164 | JGI IMG/M metagenome (GOLD analysis project Ga0307989, IMG submission 203164) | Marine microbial communities from Ellis Fjord, Antarctic Ocean - #185 | ecosystem: Environmental > Aquatic > Marine > Unclassified | place: Southern Ocean | collected 2014-10-08
ATGACCCAACGCGAACAATCATCAATCGCATCAAATACAACGGCTTTTCTCTGATATCCCCATGGAAAACAGCAATCTAGCTGAATTTCTCGTCCTGGTGAATCCAAACAATATGATTTTTTCTTTCATCTGGAGTAATTGGTCAGAGGGATACATTTAATTTGAAGGATTATAAATCCCTCTATTTTACCCTTTTCCGAGTTTCTTTTCGATCTCTAAGAAAATGTAAACCTAATTGCTGCAATCTTAACAATGTTTTCTGCGCCCCTCCTATGACTCAAGTCCGGACTTGAAAAAGACGCGAAAAAATAAAGTCCGGACTTCTTATCCTATTCCTCTATTACCCCCTGAACTTTATTCCTCTCCTCTCTCATCTCATCCAAAAACTTGCGTAATTCCCTACGTATCAATGCTGGATCTGTCGATTTTTCTTCTTGAGAAAAATTATGATTTGAGCTTTGTAAAACTTCTCGAATTTCCTTAAAATCGTCTGTTTTTAAGCTCATAACCAAGGATTCCGTTCTTTCCATTGTCAACCGCTTGTAGAGCGTCGTTGCAATTTTTAAGGCCAACCGTTCTTCTTGTTCTCTATCTTTTTCTGGAACCACGTTGTCAGATTCTTCTTTCGAGTAGAGCCATTTATTAGGCTTTATCTCATATTTTTTGTCAGTCGAATCATGTCTTAGTTCCATTTTGTATACGTGTATACGAAATAGAATTATATCACATAAATATGCAACCATCAACTCTCCAGCCTCTCTCGAACCTTCTCTCCCCGCAACTTCTTTTGCCAAACCCTCTCTCCTCTGCCAAACTTCTGACGAACTTTTTTGAAACAAAAATGAAACTTCATACAAAAACACTTTCCAACGGATTACGTCTCCAAGCAATAGAAATGCCCGGAACAAATGTCGTTACCACTCTGATTCTTGCCGGAGCAGGATCTCGATACGAAAACATAGAAATCGCCGGAATATCACACTTTCTGGAACATATGTTTTTCAAAGGAAGTAAAAAATATCCGACACCAAAAGCCGTCGCCGAAGCCGTAGACGCTTTCGGAGGAGAATTCAATGCCTTTACGGGCAAAGAATATGCTGGATATTTTGTGAAATCCGGAGCACAAAACGTAGAAAAATCACTCGATGTTCTTTCTGACATGCTGCTTCATGCACAATTGAATCAAGAAGAAATTAATCGTGAGCGGGGAGTGATACTGGAAGAAATGGCCATGTACCTCGATATGCCAACCTATCAGATTTCATGGGATTTCGAACAACTGGTATTTGGAGATCAGCCCCTTGGGCGTGACCAAATTGGAACACGAAAACTTATTGAGTCAGTAACTTCCGAACAATTCAAACAATACCGAGACGAACTCTATGTCCCCGGGAACATGATTATCACTGTTGCTGGAGCGGTAAATGAAGCGTCTCTGGAAACCGTTGCCAAGTATTTTGATATGCCTGAGGCAAAACAAAGCCGAGAAAGTGTTCCCTTTGACGCGACTCTCACGACAAAAAAATTCAATATCCGTGAGAAAAAAACTGAGCAATATCATCTTTCTTTTGGGGTTCGCGCGATCTCCGAACAAGATCCCCGATATCCAGCACTAAAGGTTCTTGCTGTTATTCTGGGAGGAAATATGTCGAGTCGAATGTTTCAGCACGTACGAGAACAAAAAGGTCTCTGCTACTCTATCCGCACAAGCATCGATGAATATACGGACACCGGACTTCTCTCCACGAGAGCGGGAGTGAAACTCGGAGACGTACTCCGTGCCACAGAAGCTATTCGCGCAGAATATGATGACATTCATGACAATGGAGTGTCTGATCAAGAACTAGACAATGCAAAAAATTACTTACTGGGGAAAACAGATCTCACTACCGAAGACACCGAAGATGTCGCACATCACTTTTCCAAAAACGAACTTCTCTACGGCGTTAGCGAGTCATACGAAGAATGGAAAAACCGAATTTCTCTTGTAACAAAAGAAGAAGTCGAAACGCTCGCAAAAGAACTTCTCGTTCCTGCGAACTTCCGATTTGGTGGAATTGGTCCTGCTATTAAGGAAGAAGACCTTTTAAAAATCATTTCATAAAACACCCATGGGAACTGTTGGATGTCCGCTTTCGTCAAAACAAACAAACACCTGTGCTGCCCGTATAAATGCAGGACTTGCGGTGGTACTCGTTATTATTTCGCTCTTTTGGATTAATATTTGGATTCCACTCTTTCTCACGCTCGACTTTTTTGTCTTAGGATTTTTAGAAAAAACTTCTCTCCGCAGTCTCGTAGCAAAAAAAGTGACCAAAAAACTCAAAGCCGGGAAAATGGTAAACGCTGGGCCCAAGATTTTTGCAGCAAAAATTGGTTTCTGGGCCTCATTGGCAATTACGCTCTGTGTCTTGCTCGACTGGACGGCCGCGTATTACTTTGTCGCCGGAATACTTACAGCGGCCGCGGCGGCGGAAGCAATCTTTGAATTCTGTCTCGGATGCAAAATCTTTCCACACTGGATGAAACTCAAGAGCGCGATAAAAAAATAATCCGCCCTTCATTTTATTCAAGTCCGGACTCAGGCCTCGTCTTGTCATTTCGACCGAAGCGGAGAAATCCTTCCTTTCCTATGTTGCCTTTGCGAGTGCAGCCAAGACGAATGTTTGAAATGAATGTCCAAGCCGCCTATGGCGGATTAATGAATGAGAACGCTTCGTCAGCAAGCGAACAAGCGCAACGAGCTTTTTTGGTTCTTTTTTCGCGGAGAAAAAAGAATGACACAATACAAACTACAAATTTAGAATTCCATTTGTGTGGGACAAAAAGAACAGTTAAGAATCTACTTCTGAACAATTTCCATCTCAGAATGGAATATCTCCTCACACGAAGCAAATTTGTCTAAAAATTCAGCATGCGCGCGATCATGTCGTTGTGTTTTAAACTCTCGAATAAGCAATAGCTTTTCAGTGTCAACGGCCTGAGCCACGCACGATTTTTCTTCAAAATGAACCATATATTCGTTCCACTCTGGAGTAATTTTCAATGAACGAGCGGCTTTCCGCATCGCACGAGCTACTACCTGATGATCTGAATGTGTGTCATTTTCGTTCGGCAAATAAACAATATCGGCTTCTGATTTTGTTAACACTTTTCGCAGAGAACGTTGTAGTCCGCTCCATGTATAGGGCGTCCCCGGGAAGAGACTCGCACGCATTGTCTGTATGAGTTGGGTAAACTTACTTCGCGCGCTTCCTTTTTTTTCTATCTCTGACAAATATCCATCAGGGAATCCCAAAAACATGACGTTCCGTGGAGAAACTCCCAGTCGCCTTGCCGCTCGTAATGACTCGTTTTTCCGTTGTGTCCCATAATCTAATGATTGCCCCGAATCGCCTTCCTCCTTCCCGTCTCCATTCGTTATAACCACGATAGATACCTCATCTCCTGCCAGAAGATGCTTTTTAATCGTATTGGCACAACACAAAATTTCATCATCGGGATGTGGTGCCACAATCAGTACTTTTTGGGGAAGAGGAACGATAGTTGCTGAAATACTTTCTCTCTGGGGAAGAATCCTTTTTTTTAAAACCTCTTGAGAAACTTCTTCTTTGGGCCGCACTAAATATTTATAAAAATCTCTATTTCGATCCTCTTCGAACTGTAAATTAATAGATGACTCCCAAACCCTGTGCGATCTAATACGCGGCGGTTCTGGCATTCGTGCGTCAAGCACATTATTCCAAAACAAGGTTGATATCATTACTCCAATCATCAAAATAGAGTGTAAAGATACTAACCACAATTTTCAACCTTTGTCATTGCGGACTCGATCCGCAATCTATTTTAAAAACAACGTTCTAAATTTGAAATTTGCAACTTTTCGTTCGCAAATGAACACCGCAACGAGCTTTTGGGTTCTTTTTGTGCGGGACAAAAAGAACGATAAAAAAATATCAGAGACCTTAATAAAAGAGTTCTAAATTTGAAATTTGTATTATTCTTCTCCCACTACACGCTCCACTTCCGCAAGCGTTGTAATGCCTTGAATCACCTTCAAGATACCGTCTTCTTTCAGAGAAATATAATCTGTTTTCTCTCGTAAATACGCTCTAATTTCTGTTTCAAAAACTCCGTCCAAAATCATTTCACGAATTGTGTCATCAACCGTAAATGCTTCACTGAGAGCAATCTGTCCTCCATATCCTGTTTGAGAACACGCCTCACAGCCTTGTGCTACCCGAAAAGTTTCCGGAATTTCTTGATGAGGAAAAAACTTTCGAATCCGCTCAATTACCTCTCTTGTTTTGGGATCATCGACAAGTGTTTCTTGGGTACTACATTTTGGACACACCCGACGCACTAATCGTTGTGCAAAAATAGCTGAAATTGTTGGTGCAATATTTACATTTTCTACCCCGAGATTTCGCAGTCGAGACAATGCTCCCACTGCTGAATTTGCATGAAGTGAGGAAAGCACCGTATGTCCTGTCAAAGCTGCTTCAAAAGCAAGTTTTGCTGTCGGCAACGTACGAATCTCTCCAACTAAGATCACATCCGGATCTTGCCTCAATAATGATTTAAATCCCGTATCAAACGTATAATCCTGCGCCTCATTTACCTGTGACTGAGAGACTCCATCCAGGTGATACTCAATCGGATCTTCGAGCGTTACCAGTTTTCTTTCTGGAGTATTTAATTCTGCCAACATGGAATATAACGTTGTTGTTTTTCCCGATCCTGTCGGACCAGTAACAAGAACGATACCGTTATGGCGATGCAGTGATGTTGTGATTTTTTCTACCACATGTGGAGCAAACCCCAGCTCTGAAAACGTCAAAATTCCTCGTGAAGAATCCAGTACACGAAGCACTACTGATTCGATAGTTGGTGTTGGAATTGTTGAAGTACGTAATTCTACTTTTCGTCCATTTACTTCAAATTCTATAACTCCGTCCTGTGGTGCTGCTGTTATATTAGCCCGCATTCCCGCTTCATATTTTATTCGAGAAACAAGATGTTCTGCTATTTCGTTTGGCAATGTCAAAACATCATGAAGTACTCCATCCACACGAACACGGATAACAACTCCTTCTTCCTCTGGCTGTAAATGAATATCCGACGCCTGTGCTGCAACCGCCAAAAGCTCTATTTCATTCAAAAGCTCTCCTGATGAAAGTGTTTTAAATTGTGATTCTAGTTTCGAGAAATCCTGTAAATGACCTGTTAATTCTCGCTCTTCTGTTTCTTCTGTATCCGTATGAAGTTCAATTTTGTGTCGTTTGAACATCGGAGAATCATATTGCTCAATCGCATATTCAAACCCCTCCATCGCACAAACAACCCATTCTACGGAAAATCCTTGTTCTTCAATCGACTCGGCTAGTTTTCGGGTTCCTTCAGATTGTTCTCCCAAAAAAGCAATTTTTACGTTCTTTCCAGACAACGAGAATGGAATCGCGTGAACTTCGTCTACAGCTTCCTTTGTCGTCAATCGAAGAGCATCAAATTCAATATCAAAGTGACGAAGATCAACATACGACAATCCTGCTGCAACTGCGCGCTGTTTCCCCTGTGCCTCATGCAACTCTCGATTCACTTCTTCAAGTGGATTTGTATTTGCATCTGTTATATTCTGACTCATTACGGGATTATACCAGATATGCAGCTCTTTTTCAAGCATAACACTCCCCTAATTTCCTGTTGCATTTGTGAGTGAGGAAAAAACGAATGTTTGAAATGAATGCTCAAGTCGCCAAAGGCGACGTAATGAATAAGAACTTTTCGTTCACAAACGAACACCGCAACGAGCTTTTTTGGTTCTTTTTTCGCGGAGAAAAAAGAACGAACAAATCCCTCATTAAAGAGTCTTTACTGTCCCTTTCCCTAATTTCATATGCAAGAACTTTTCCGCTTCTCCGTGAACTCGTTCGCTCTCCTGATCTGTAAAAATTTCAATACTTTGTTTGTCTGTTGCAACTAACAATTCCTTCGGAAGAAAGTCCGTAACAAACAACGCTTTTGTCTGCGTTCCAGCCATTTTTGCAAGTATCTTGCGAGATGATTCTTCTGCCAAAACTCCCGACAAAAAGAGAATTCCATCACAATGAGCATTACGCGCTGCGCGTAAATATTTTCGTGCTAACCGACGAAACTCAACCGTGTCTGCGAGTCCTCGATTTGAAAAAGTTGAGAGTAATTCATATTCCACAGGGAAGGCCATTTCTCCCATGTTTTTTACAAATGAGATCTCTTCGTCACTATCTCCATCAAAAACTACCCCCAATCGCGTATATTTTTTCGTTAATTCTTGTGTAATATTCCATATATTGGGCACCACGAAGGCTTCTGCCGGAACATCCCCTCCCAAAAAAACCTGAAGTGAGCTTTTGGGCTCCTGTTTCAAGATAGCTCGAGCCAGCACCAATGCGGCATTATCGTTGCTCCAGAGTTGTATCATTTTGAGAAAGAAAAATTTGGAAAATCATCGCGCCGACCGTACAATGAAAAGCGTAATGGAGCAAGAACAAACACCAAAAAAACATTCGTCTGATACGCAATTTTGGATTGTGTGGGGAATTGCTGCCGGAGTAATACTACTCGGGTTGGGAGTTTATGGATGGAAAACGTGGGCACTTGAGAAGGAAAATAAGCGATTTGAAGTTTCTATTGAAAATACTCAGAAACGTATCCAAACACTCGCACCAGCCTCTGATCAAGTGACAAAAAAACGAAATGAATCTATAAAAAAGGCGAAGAACTACCGAAAAAACTGGTCTCATGTCATGGAACAAATCATTGATTTAGAGACTCCTGCTATACGGTTTTCTAGTGTGGGAGTGTCTGGAAAAAGCTTATCCGTTTCTTGTCAGGCGACATCATGGAAAAGTTTTTCTTCTTTCTTTGACTCTTTAGAAAAAGATCCTCGTGTAAAAAATGCTCGTATTTCGAGCACCACGCTGCTTTCTCCATCGATTGCTGGAGCCAAACAATCTGCAGAATTGACCTTCGATTTTTCTCCAACTCCGAATGAAAACACGTAATATCCTTCTCTCGGTTGTGCTTATTGCTGTTGCAGGATTTGGACTGTGGCCGCTTCATAAGATGGCGCAAGAAAAAGAAGTGATAAATGAACGTCTTTTTATTCAAAAACAACAACAAATTGAGCGACTCGCCGAATTAGAAAACAGAGAAAAAACTGCCGGGACTACAGTATCAATACCTATGTCCCCTCACCAAATTGAGCTAGTCAATGACCTGAATCGTATTGCGAAGACAACAGGACTCACTATTCCTGATTCATGGAGTTTTTCAATGGGACACAATTCTGATGTAAATGCTGAACAGATTGGTGTGGGATTTCCTCTTTCTGGGAGCAGAAATCAAATTCAAAAATTCTTAAAAGAAGTAGAAGAAAATTCTCGTTTTATGGGAATAAGCAATCTTTCATTTACTACTGATTCCACTCGATCCATTCCTCTTACAGAAATGTCTGTGCAGGTGTATGCCTTCTTTCTTGAGGCATGAAGCAGCAAGAAAATCCTGAACGAGTTATTTATGGAGTAACCGATCGCTCCAAGGTCTCGTGGATCGAAAAAATAAATGATTTTCTTATTAATCATTCTCTTGTAACGAGCAAAGAACGATCTCTCTTTTTTAACTCCCTTCGTCTTTTGGTGAAGTCTGGGGTTCCTGTTACCAATGCTCTTCGCATGCTTTCTAAGCGAACGAGGAATCCGCGATTTCGTCGCATACTCGACACCGTTGAATATGATTTAATTCAGCATGGATCTACTCTGTCTCAAGCCCTAGCAAAACATCCTCATGTATTTCCTCGTTCAGAGGTTCGCATGATTTATTCTGGAGAATTAGCCGGAAAGTTAGAAGAAGTTCTCGATAGCATTGCCGCACAGGTACAGAAAAACATTGAACTCAATCTTCGAGTGCGATCAGCTCTTACCTATCCTATTATCGTGCTCTGCATGATTGTCGTAGCTATGATTGTGATAATGATGTTCGTTGTTCCAAAATTCGAGTCTTTATTTTCTGACTTTGGTGCCGATCTTCCGCTCTCAACAAAAATACTGATCGAAACCTCTACTTTCTTCCAGAATTATTGGTGGTTTGCGTTGGTTGTCATTATTGCGATAGGACTTATGTTCAAAAACTGGATAAGTTCATCCCGAGGAAGTCGCACATGGGACAGGTGGATCCATTCTTTACCGGGAATTGGTACGTTAATACGAAACATTCACACTGTACGATTATCTCTCAATGCCGGTGCCATGCTTGCTTCTGGACTTCCCCTAGAAAAAACTCTTCGCGTGCTACACGACATCCTGATTTCTCCGTGTCAGCAAGATGCTATTCTCGCCATAGAGCACGATGTACGTCACGGAAAAATACTTCATGAAGCTTTTGCAGAGCAAGAAATACTTGATCCCGTTCTCTCAGAAATGATTGAAATCGGAGAAAAATCAGGATCTCTTTCGGAGGTATTACTACAAATTGGAGACCAGTACGAAGCCGAAGTAGATGCCCAATTAAAAAACCTCACTCAGATGGTTGAGCCAGTTATTATTGTTGTTGTTGGGCTGGCTGTTGCCTTCCTTGCTATGGCAATTATGACTCCTATCTTCCAGATGCAATCACTCTTTGCCGGATGAAAACACGGCAAACTGGCTTCACTCTCGTCGAGCTCATCGTTGTGTTTGCTATCTTGGGAATTCTTGCGGCAATAATAGCGCCTAGCTTTGTTCGGTCTATAGAAACATCGCGGCTCAAGTATTCACAACAACTCGTTGAAACAACGCTTGGAAAAGCTTTTTCATCAGCTCGATCACATTCCGAAGGAATGATTGTACGGGGATGGGCTGGAAGCAGATCTCTAGAAATTATTTCTGATAATGGTTCTTTACTTCCTGACACTTCTCCTTGTCTCGTTGAATCTTCTTCTTGTCAAAAAATAGATCAAGGAATCACCTTTGGGAACGATTTCCAGATAACATTTACGCCTCCCTATGGAGATATCAAGGAAACGGGAAACGAAACTAATATTAAACTTCTCAGCTCAAATTACACCGTACAAATACGCGTCTACCACGTCTCCGGCCTTATCGAAACAACGTTAATCCAGTCCCCATGAAGACAAAAAATTCTGGATTCGCCCTTATTGAAGTAATTATTTCAATTGTCGTACTCGCCTCTGTTCTTTCGGGAGCGACGTCTTTGATATGGGCTGCTGCAACCGCGGTTGAACGAAACCAAAATCGCCTCACCGGAACATATTTGGCACAAGAATGCCTCGAATTAGCAAGAAATGCTCGTGATTCTGCTTGGAGAAAACACCTTCCGTGGGATTGTGGATTTGATAGTTCTCCTCTTCCCGCATGTAGCGAGCTTGCTATCCCTATTCAATCAATGGCGGATGAGGGTCTTATTGAGATTTTAACCTATCAAACAAAATTTTCACGTGAGATAATATTCGATACTTCTGTTCTAGAAGAAATATCCGTCACGTGTAAGGTTTCATGGCCACGACGGAGTGGGACCGAACATATCTATTTGAACGAAATACTTACTAACTGGCGAAAAATATGAGGATGCGTCAGTCCGGATACACGTTGATTGAACTGCTTGTTGCTATAACAATCGGGGGAGTCGTCCTTGCTGCTGTCATGGGAAGTTTTTTGGCATTAAGCAAAACCCAAAAACAACTCGATCTCACTCGTCAAATTCAACGAGAAATAAATTTTGCGACTATCCGTATGGCCGATCGTGTTCGGTCACAATCAATTGATTATGACCTTATAGACGCAGCCCCAGAAAATCATCATTTTTTACCTATCAAGGACGATGAAGTATTTGTTTTTAATGAAGATGAGCACCAATTAACTATGAATGACGCTCCTTTGTTTTCTAAAAACCTAATGGTGCGAGAACTTGAATTCAAAGTAAGTAAAAACCCAGACACTTCTCATGTTCAGCCCTGGGTAAGAATCGAACTCTTGGTTTCTGACCGAACAACTGATGAAGAGCTACCGAAAGTATCCATTCCTCTTCGCACGACTATTTCTTCACGCATGATCCAATGATGAACGTGAAAAAAGACGGAACTATTCTCCTGCCAACACTGATTATTTCAGGGATGTTACTCGGGCTTGCGCTAACTCTAACGAAGATTGTCTCGAGCGAACTTCAGTTTGCAGCTGACTTACTTCTGGCAGAACGAGCTTATTTTGCAGCAGAATCAGGGGTCGAACAATCGCTTCTTTCCCTGCGAGATAATCCCATTAATTGGGTAGAAAAGAAAACCACATTACCGAATGCTTCGACCGTAGATATCAATGTGGCGAACTCCCAACAGTCGTTTGATTTTTCTCTCGAGCCGAAGACTTCAACCCGATGGCAACTCGGCATTGATTCGGAGAAAGATATAACTGTCGACTCTACATTAGTAAAAAAATTCAACATCACGGGATTAAATATTGTCGATAATTTACAATGGAAATTACAATGTGATGATGGAGGAATAAAAATGCTCCAAGCCCGTGCCAACGCAATAAGTGTAGATGGGAATAGCCTTGGAATATATGATAGTGGAAGCTCTGCATCATCACCCAAAAAAAGTATTGATCAGTTCCTCAGCCCATTTACTCCTGATATCCGCTGCTATATTTCTCTTACGAATTTTGGAACAGAAGCAATCTCTGGAACCATTTCTACACCAGTACTAATGGCCCCCTCTCAAACATACGTAAAGGCTATCGGGAAAGCCGGTGGTCGAGAAAAAATTATTGAATTTAAGTATCGAAAAAAGAATCTAAATCCCTTCTTCGATTTTGGATTACTGCACAAAAACTAATCGCTCAGTTGTGCTTGCTCTTCTCCCAATCCTGGTTCTAGTTCTGTAACTTTTTCTATTTTTGTCTGTAGTTTCTCGTTCTCTTTTTTTACATCGCCCAATTTTGATCCCGCATTTCCCAGATGTTTTTCTACAAGAGAAATGGCCTCATCTAACTTGTGTGCCTGATTTTTTACCCCTGTCAGCTGTGCCAATGCCTCTTTCGCCTTAGAGGCAAACTGCTGAGATTGATACGCCTGAAGGAGCACCTGAAGCACATAAAGCATCGTGTTTGGTCCTGTGATAATTACTTTCTTTGTCCGTGCATATTCTGATAAATCTACGGAACGAATAGCTGCTTCATAATAAATATTCTCATTTGGAAGAAATATAATAGCAAAATCAAGCGTTCCCTCACTCGGCTGAATATATTTTGCTACTTCATTGATTCGAGATTTTACATTTTTTTGAAACTCTCTCTGTGCCTCGTCTCGTGTTTTATCGTCCTCCGCATTTACCAGTGCCTCAAAGGCCGGAAGCGGAAACTTCGCATCAATGGGGATCATTCCATTGGAAGTACGAACTACTGCGTCCACTACTCCTGTTCTTCCAATTGGCACCTGACGTCCCCACATGCTTTTGGGGAAAGTTGTATTCAATAATTCTTCTAATGTTTGTTCGCCCAAAGATCCTCGTCCTTTTGGCGCACGCAAAATCTTGTCTAAATTCTCTATTTTTGCTCCGATTTCTCCCATTTTTCCAAGCTCTTTTTGAAGACTTCCTATGACATGCGAACTCTTGTCCAAACGATCATTCAGTTGTTTTGAGCTTTCTGTCAGTTTGGTATCCACTGTCTGATTCACTCGATGAAATTGTTTTTGCAGGTCTTCTCGCGTAGAACGAAGTTCGTTTTTGAGTGATTCTGCCTCACGAAATCGAGTTTCACGATCACGTGTTAGTTCTTCTAGGATTTGAGGATTTTCTGTTTTCTTTGGTCGAAGCTGAAGCACTATCAACGTAATAGTCGTCACCAAAATAAGTCCACCGAGTACGTACATCATTATGTCCATCACGAGTAGTGTACTTATTGTGATCATTTTTCCAATATAAATACCCCGGGGGCGTTGACAATATCAGGATTTGTGCTACGATGGACATGTATTTAAATAATTTACATGAAAACCTCTCCACATATCTGTCTCCCGTATAAGCTTTCCGAAGGAATAACTCCTATTATTACTCCTGAAATAACCGTAGTCCCTAATGAACAGTGTTTAACGGGATCGGATGGAACCGTTTCGGGATTACACCTGAAGAAGGATGACGATGTTAATTTTGAAAAAGATCATATTGTTTATGAATCAGAGATTCCCCAAATTATTGAAAACTTAGAAAAAATAAAAGATCTTGTTTCTAGGCAAGTAGATACCAAAAAGGGTGGCTGGACTGAAAAGCAGCTCCCTCACGTTGGAACTATTATGGAGGAAGCTCTTATGAATAAAATAGTGAACAAGGTGTTTAAGGAAATTGGGGACAATACTGCTAACTTCCTCATGGTAAATGATGTACTGAGTAAGGAAAATGAAGAGGAAATCCAGGGATGGATTGATGTTTTAAAAAAGGGAGCTACAAAGAAATAACATTACACTAGAAAACAAAAATACCCCGCAATGCGGGGTATTTTATTATTCAAATTTCACAAAGAAACTACTTTTTGCAAGATTTCTTACAACATCCCTTGAAATCCCATCCCTTTCGAACAACAATTGCTCCAAAGAAAAGGAATAATAAACATCCCAGTCCGTGAAGAAGTTTCCCAAAGAAGAAAGATCCTCCGTGATATCCGCTTTTCATCATGTTCTTCATTGGACAACCTGCGTGATTTCCACTGCATTTTCCACTTTTAGAAAAAATACACTCTTCGTGATCACCATCCATTTCTTGCATGGTGTGCATAGAATCCATATCCATGTCCATTTCCATAGCCATTACTGGCTCAACTGAAAGAGCTTGAACCTGTACCTCTGCCTCTTGTGCCTGAACAATTCCTGAAACAAGAAGTCCGAACAAGAATAACGAAAACACTTTTGAAATTTTCATAAAATTAGGGTTACAAAATTAAAAAAATCAAAAAAATCCTAACAGAATAATCATTCTTACCAAATTCTTTTTCCTTTGGGCTAATTCTACTGGAAAAATCCTGAAAAAAAAGTACACTCGCGACGAAATTGACGAATGTCATCCTGAACCTGATTCAGGATCTAAATCCTCTCTTCCATGAAAAACGCGCTTATCTCAGTTTCGGACAAGACGGGGATTGTTGAGTTCGCTCAGCAGTTAGAAAAAATCGATTTTCGTATCATTTCTACCGGAGGGACATATCGTGCACTTAAAGAAGCAGGAATAAAAAATCTCATTGAAGTTGCTGATTTCACGGGATTTCCAGAAGGACTAGAAGGACGAATAAAAACACTTACTCCTCAAGTATTTGGAGGGATTTTGAATTTAAGAAATAACGCAGAACATCAGAATTTCTGCAAAGAAAACCGTATTGATAATATCGATCTTGTCATTGTGAATCTATATCCATTCAAAAATGCGTACATGGATCCGGCGAAATCGTTTGAAGAGAAAGTAGAGCAAATTGATATTGGAGGACCTTCTATGATTCGCGCAGCGGCCAAGAATTATGAATTCTGTGCTCCCATAGTTGATCCGACTGATTATGAAAACATTGTTGAAGAACTAAAAACTTCCGACGGAATTTCTCTAAAAACACGAAAAGAACTCGCCACAAAAGTGTTCGAAATGACGGCACACTATGATCTCTTGATTGCGAAATTTTGGGCAGAAGGATCCAAAAAAACTCCTGTCGGAGGACTTCGTTATGGAGAAAACCCACATCAACCAGCCGTACTTCTTCGCGATCCATTTTCAAGTGGTGTAAATCTTGTAGACGCAGAATTGCTCAATGGGAAACCGATGTCGTACAACAATTACCAAGATGCTGCAGGAGCTCTTGAGTTAGCTATTTCATTTGAAAAACCGTTTGTATGTATTATCAAACATGCGACTCCTTGTTGCGCAGCCATCGGTGATACCTTAGAAAATGCATGGGATAATAGCTGGGAAAATGGGGACCAAACCTCTGCTTTTGGTGGGATTATTGCATTAAATAAAAAAGTGACCAAAAAAGTGGCAGAAAAAATCGTTTCATTCTTCAATGAGGTAGTACTTGCGCCTGAGTTTGATGATGATGCGTTAGAAGTATTGAAAACAAAGAAAAATCTTCGAGTATTGCGTGTCCCACATTTCCATGAAAAAGCAGAAGACCTCGCACTTCGTCGCGTTCGAGGAGGAACATTGGTGCAAGATCTCGACACCTTCTCTATTGATGAAAATAATGTTGAATTTGTTGGCGCACATCAGCCAACCCCTGCCCAATTAAGCGATATGCTTACGGCGTGGGAGATTGTAAAAATTGTAAAATCAAATGCCATTGTCGTTGTAAAAAACGGAGCAATGATTGGAAAGGGAGGAGGACAAACGTCTCGTGTAGAAGCAATGAAAATTGCTATTGAAAACGCAGGAGACAAAGCTTCCGGAGCAATTATTGCGAGTGACGCATTTTTTCCGTTTGCTGATGGGATTGAGATCGCCGGAGCAGCAAAAATTAGCGGAATCATTCAACCCGGAGGATCTATTCGCGATGGAGAAGTGTTTGCAAAAGCAGATGATCTCGGTATATCAATGGTTCTGACTGGGACACGTGCCTTTTTGCACTAAATAGGTTCGTGAAGTCCTTGTTACGCAACCTTCATGTCTCTTTTTTGTTTTTCCAGTCCATGCATCACTCTGCTACTCGGATAAACAAGCCTTGTTCTCCGGTGTTCTGATATGCTTTTTTGGATAAGCTTAAAATATCTTCTTGCCTCAGCAATATTGTACAAAGAAACTACTTCTTGAAGTGTTGGTGCATACATCTCAATAGTTCCAAACCAACACAGTCTTCCAAAAACATTTTTATGTAACTTCACATATTCAATATTTCGAAATAAAAAGGTGTTTCTATCTATAGTTAATATTCCTTTTTCTATAATAATTTTATGGTTTGTAATCGTATAACGAAGAGAATTCCAATATAAAAGGATCCAAACAGTCCCTCCTAATAACAAAACATGAAACAGTAAGTGCAGTTTTCCTTCCGCCAGATGAAAACTTAAGATCCCTCCCAGAAAAACAATCAACATTTTCGCGAGATACAGAAAGATGTGCCATGCTATTATCTTAAACATGGGAGACCAAAAGGTACGTCGCAGGACGTATTCATAGTTTTGTGGTACCGGTCCGTGAGTGGCCATGGGGGGGGAAAAGAAAAGGCACTCCAGCCCCTCTCTAGATGATTTGAACAAAAAAAGCAACACCTCGACCCAAATTCCTGTTGCGAAATAAGCACAATATTCTACTACATGCTTTCGTGGTAGCACGAAATCATGGCATAAAAAGCAGCTCCAGTCCCTTACTTTTGAGAAATATTTTTTTCCGATTTCGAAAGAGAAATTTGCACGTTCAGAGTATCAAAAGAAATATTTTCTACAGAAATATCTGTATTTTTTTCTACCGAGTCCGCCAAAACTTCACTTGAAATCTTCTCTTCAAATAGAGTAAACGCCTCTTCCACTATTTCATCTTCGGTATTCCAAGAAACCGTTATTCTATCTGATATCTCAAACCCTGAAGATTTTCGCAATTCCTGAATTGCTCGAATAATTTCGCGCGAAATTCCTTCCGTTTTTAACTCTGCTGTAATCTCTGTGTCGAGAAGAACAACTGCCGTCGCCGAAGCTTCCGCCTCAAGACCATCTGCCGTCAAATATCCTATCTCGTATTCACCAAAAGAAAGTCGTTCTCCCGCAATTTCAATTACTCCATCTTTCAGCTCGGTAAATTCTCCGCTTTTTCCTTTTTGAATCAACTCTTGCACCTTTTTACCAAATTTCTTCCCAACCACTCGTGCATTCACTTTCACTATTTTCGTTGCTATCTTATCAAGCTCTTCTGTGGCCAAGATCTCCACCGATTTCACATTCGCTTCTGCTGCAATTACGTCTAAATCTAAATTTTTGGGATTTGAAACGGCTACTTGTAATCGTGCTAATGGCTGTCGTAGTTTGAGTTTTGCTCGTGCTCGAATACTCGCCGAAAGACTTACTATATCGCGCACCTGTGCCATCTTTTCGTTTAATGACTCATTAATTAATTTTGGAAATGCTTGTGGAATTAAATCCAGATGTACTGATTCTCCTCCACGTAAATTCTGATACAACTCCTCTGCAAAAAATGGACAGATTGGCGCAAGAATTTTTGAAATCGTCTGCAAGACATGATGGAGTGTCTCATATCCATTTGCCTTGTCTTCATTTAATCCCGATGCCCAAAACCGTTGTCGATTTCGACGCAAATACCAATTGTTCAGTTGATCAATGAACACGGGGATTGGTCGCAGCGCCCCCTCTAGGTCATATGATTCCATCTTTTTGCCATACTCTTGCAATAACTCCTGAAGCGCAGAAAGAATCCATTTATCTAGCTCATTATCTGTTTCTGGCTCCGGAAAAAGAGATCGTATTTTCCCGGTTTGTGGTACCGGCAAACGAAGCATTTGTTCGTGTGTTGTCCATCGTGCCTCAATAGCATCTAGCGCCGTAAGCACTCCTCCATGACTACACACAACAATACGTTGTCCTCGATGTTTTTGTCCCATTTCGGTCAAAAATTCTCTCAATCGTTTTTGCACTTCTTCTGGCTGTTCGGTTGTGGACTCTGCCATTCTTTCTCGACGTGTCAGAAATTCTTTTCCTTCCAATACACCAAATGTTAATTCTCCGACACGATCGTCAACAATAATTTCTCCAGTAAAGCCACATTCTTTCTTCAAAATATCAGCTGTTTCTTTTGTTCGAACAAATGGAGATGTGATTACGACGTCTATACTTTCAATATTTTTACAGGCCTCCTGGACCTGCTTCTTTCCTTTCTCTGTGAGATGATGTGCGTTCTCCTTATTTCCTGAATAAATACTCGCCACATTATGATCACCTTCTCCATGACGAACGAACGCAAATTCTGTTGGATTCCATTCATCAATGTTCGAGTAGGTAGCAAAGAACTGATATGTGCTTCGCAATGGCAAAATTATTGATTTCAAAACTTCGGCCACTCCGTTTTCTGTGAAACGAAAGTTTTCTCCCCGCACTACCGGAGAAGACAAAAGATAATATCGAACTGCGTCCGCACCATATTTATCAAAAACAAGATTTGGATCTGGGTAGTTTTTCTTGGATTTTGACATTTTCTGCCCATCTTCAGCCAAGATAATCCCATTGGTGATTACATTTTCAAAGATATTTTTCCCAAATAATGCACATCCCAAAACATGCAACGTATAAAACCATCCACGCGTCTGGTCGAGTCCTTCGGCAATGAAGTTTGCCGACTGAAATTCATCCTTTTGTGTATCAAAATCTGCCACAGATTGTCCTTCTTTCAATGAAGAGAATGGATAATGTGTACTTGCATACGGCATTGCCCCTGATTCAAACCAGCAGTCAAGGACCTCCTCTATTCGGCGCATAACCCCAACACAACCCCCTAAATCCCCCTTGTCAGGGGGACTTAATAGGAAATTTATTATTTTATTTTTTACAACTTCTGGATCATTAAAAATCTCCTCATTTTTAAATCTCAACACTTGAATATGATATTTTGAGAGTTCTTCTGTTCGAATACTATCGTATTCTTTTTGCTCTTCGTGAACTCCTCCATCAACTTCGATTACCAAAAGTTTTTCTGCACAATAGAAATCCGCAATAAATCCTAGAATTGGTTTTTGTCGGGTAAACTTAAATTTTTTAAATACTGAATCTTGGAGAATTTTCCACATTTGAGTCTCTCCTAGTGTCGGATTATTCCTCATTCCCCGTGCAAAAGGAACAAGCTCCTTTTTATAAGGAAGAAAATCATATCCCTCATTTTGATGTTCAACAGACTCATCTCCCCCCTGACAAGGGGGGCTAGGGGGGTTTCCCCCTTCACATTTCTCACACTTCCACGTCAAATCATCGACAAAGTGTTTGTGTAAATCATCGACTTTGCTCCCGGAAAGCTTCTCCAATTCCTCACGAGAAGAAACCACGTGAATCTCTCCACATCCTTCACATCTCCAGGCCGGAATGGGCGTTCCCCAATACCGATTTCGTGATATAGCCCAGTCGGGAGCGCACTCCAGCATCTTCCCAAATCGACCGTCTTTCAAGTGTTCTGGCAACCAGTTTATGTTCTGGTTTTTCTCAATCATGGTGTCTTTTATCTTCTGTACGTTCACAAACCATGTATTAATTCCTCGATACATCAACGCGCAATCTGTTCTCCAACAATGTGGATATGAGTGACGCATCTGCTCTCGTTTGAAGAGCTTCTCTCCCAGGTTTTCCAAGACCCATTTATT
>Ga0307989_1000827_pt1 | contig 18335 bp, 15 predicted proteins | sample EllFjometagen185_FD_203164 | JGI IMG/M metagenome (GOLD analysis project Ga0307989, IMG submission 203164) | Marine microbial communities from Ellis Fjord, Antarctic Ocean - #185 | ecosystem: Environmental > Aquatic > Marine > Unclassified | place: Southern Ocean | collected 2014-10-08
ACCTGAACCTGATACATTCGCATTATCATTCCTTCAACAACAACGAATCCGTAGTAAACCAAGCCCATAACAACAAAACGGAGCGTGATTTTTTGCATTTGTGTGAGACTGTCAGACTTAAATAATTTTTGTTCGCCTGAAATTAATGTTTGTATAAAACTCATGATTTTTTCTTTTTTAGGTTTACAATAAATTATAATTTCTCAACAACTACAACTGCATCTCTCATAATCAACACATCTCTTCCTTTTTCTCCAATCCCATTGGGACCCGAATACTCGGTTGACCGAATGGTGTAAACCCCCGGTTCTTCAAACTTCCAAAGAATATCGTTTCTGTGACCCGGAACCACTTGCATTTGCATTACCATTGTGTTGTCTTTTCTGAACAAGCCAAATCCATAAGTCAAATCTTTTGATTCAGCACTGAACATCACAATTTCTCCCACTTCCATTCTTAATGTTTTTGATGGTAGCTTAAACTCGTGATCTTCAACTGTAATTTCAAAAGTGCGATCAGGAACAATGTTTTTCATGTTCACATCAAGAGAGGTCCAGGGAATTGTGTTTAACGTAACAATGTGGAGGGAAACTCCCAACACAGTTAGAAAGATTACAAAAGCGTAAAACACACCCGGTTTTACTTTCGTGCTTTTTCCTTTTGACGTAACTTTTATTCCAAACCACAGCATCAATAAAATAATAACCGAAGTGTAAAAAGTGTACGCAAGTGTTTGTCCAGCAAGAACAACAGTCGAATCAACCATAATTTTACTTTTTAGTTAGATGAATTATTTATTTACTACATTTTTGTAGTAATTTATTTTTAATTTTCTCATATCAATTCCAAGGCCGCATTTTGAATATCTTTCAGCGATGTTTTTGTTAAAGTTTCTATAACCTTCTTTTTTGTTTCTTCCCAAATATGGTGCATTGGGCAAGCGTGGTTAAATGCACACGTTTCGTATCCCAAAATGCATCCGTCTATAGAATCCAATCCATCGATTGCTTCCACAATTTCAATTAAATGGATTTTTGAAATATCGCGTGCAAATGTAAATCCACCTTGCCGCCCCTGAATACTTTTAACAAAACCATGTTTTGATAAATCGGTGAGCAAACGTCGCAAATATCTTTCGGGTACATCAATTTCTTTGTGTAATCGTTGAGCCGAAAATAACTCTTTTTCGTTTTTGGCCATGTGACCTAAAATGCGGAATGCGTATTTCGATGTTTTGCTGAGATTCATTAAATACTATCTTTGTGTAGTATTATGCAAAGGAATAAAAAATTTTAAAATTAGAGTACAATTATTTTTATGTTTTATAAAATTATTTTTTAATCATGTGAGAGAAGTTTTTGTGAACATCTGTGATAAATATACATGATTTCAGAATTGGTGGGGTTTTATCATGGATTTTCGCAGAGTCGCTAAAGTGTTGTAGAATAGGAATTTAAAATATCTGTCATTTGAAATATTTATTGTAGATTATGATTTTTTAAATACTAAGATTTACATTTATTTGTTCAACTACTAATACCTTTTTAAACCTATGGCTGAAAAGAGTAAAAGTTTATGTAAAAAATTACACAGAAAATCTAAATCTTATTCTGTGGTTTTCCTTTCATTGCTAACGGAATCATTCTTGTTTCCACGTTTTGAAATAGCTTATTTTCATTATCAATTAAATCAATTTGAAAAAATTCGTATAGTATGTGGTTATAAAATTACATGCTGTTTAGAGTCAATATTTCTTTTAAATACAAACAATAATTAGAAATTAAAAACTACTAAATGGAACAAATTGCTACTTCGAAATCCCACAAAATGCTCTTTTTTAATACGCTGGCTTTTACTGTATGTTTTGCGGTTTGGATGCTGAATGGTGTTTTGGTTACTTTTTTAGTAAACAATCAGGTATTCGATTGGGGACCGGTAAAAATTGGATGGTTAATGGGAATTCCTGTTTTAACCGGAGCAATTTTCAGATTACCCGCCGGAATTCTTACTGATAAATTTGGTGGAAAATGGGTGTACGGAATTTTACTCCTAATCTGTTCAATTCCTTTATTTTTACTTTCCACCGCTGATTCGTTTTTCTCTTTTGCATTATATAGTTTTGGGTTTGGTTTAACAGGTGTGAGTTTTGCAATTGGAATTGCATATACTTCAGTTTGGTATCCAAAACACCGGCAAGGAACTGCACTCGGTATTTTTGGTGCAGGAAATGCAGGTGCTGCCATTACTGCATTTTTGGCGCCTTCAATACTTAATTGGCTGACCGATAATGGTGCTAATATTGAAGGCTGGAGAAAACTTCCTATAATTTATGGAGGTGCTTTAATTATTATGGGAATCGTTTTTTTAATTTTCACCGAAAACAAAAAGCCAGTGTCTAACAACAAAAACATGGCACAAATATTAAAGCCACTAAAAAATATTCGTGTCTGGAGATTTGGGATGTATTATTTTCTTGTGTTTGGATGTTTCGTAGCTTTCTCGCAATGGCTGGTTCCATATTTTGTAAATGTATATTATTTGCCTTTGGTAACTGCTGGTGTTTTTGCTGGATTGTTTAGTTTACCTTCAGGTGTTATTAGAGCTTTTGGTGGATGGTTGTCTGATATTCACGGGGCTAGAAAAATTATGTATTGGGTGCTCGGTGCATCGGTAACTATTAGTGCTTTGTTATTTATCCCGAAAATGGAAATTACTTCACCTGGAGAAGGAATTATGGCAAAACAAGATGGCGTTGTAACTTTTGTTTCTGACAATTTGATTAAAGTTGGAGAAAGAGAATATCCGCTTACCGTGAAAAATACTGCATTTGAAAATACAGATGACAAAGTTGTAATTTTTCCTACGAAAGATGTCTGGCAAGAATCATTAGTTAAAGAAGGTGATAAAATTTCGCGAAAACAGTTAATTGGGAAAGGCGTAACAAAAATTTATTTTCAGGCTAATGTTTGGATATTCGCAATTTTAGTAATCTTGATTGGAAGCATCTGGGGTATTGGGAAAGCCGCAGTTTATAAACATATCCCGGATTATTTTCCCGATGAAGTTGGAGTAGTTGGCGGAATGGTTGGTGTACTCGGTGGATTGGGAGGTTTCTTCTGTCCTATTATTTTTGGATACCTGCTAAAAGGCACAGGTTTATGGACATCCTGTTGGCTGTTTATGTTCTTCCTGTCTGCACTTTGTTTGATTTGGATGCACAGTACAATTACTAAAATAAACAGAAGGAGTTCTCCTGAAACAGCATTAAATATTGAGGTAAAACATAACTAATAATATAAAATCAAGGTAAAGAAGTAAGAATAGAAGTGGAGATATTTTAAAAATCACTTTGCGTCTTTGCGAGAAAATAAAAAATATGAAAATTAATATTGAAAATTGGAATGTTGAAGATTTAGATTTCTGGAAAAACACAGGAAATAAAATTGCAAAAAGGAATCTGTGGATTTCGATACCTGCTCTTTTGCTCGCATTTTCGGTTTGGTTAATGTGGAGTATTATTATTGTTGGAATGGAGAAACTGGGATTTACTTTTGGGATGTTAAGCCAGGAGTTTGAAGCGATAATTCGGAATACATCTGTTTCGCGTGCCGATTATCCTGCCGAGTTAGTAGAGAGTTTAAAAACGATAAACAGTATGTATTATACATTGCCGGCAATTGCTGGTTTGGCGGGAGCAACACTTCGAATTCCTAACTCATTTTTAATTGCAATTGGTGGTGGACGAAACGTAATTTTCACAACTACTGCCTTGTTATTAATTCCTGCAATTGGAGTTGGTTTTGCTTTGCAAGACCCAAATACTCCGTTTATGACTTTCGCAATTTTAGCTGCTCTTTCTGGTTTTGGTGGTGGAAACTTTGCCTCGTCCATGTCGAATATTTCCTATTTTTTTCCTAAAAAAGTTCAGGGAACATCGCTGGGTTTAAATGCCGGATTAGGAAATTTAGGTGTCAGCGTAATGCAATTCTTACTTCCTGTAACAATGGGATTAGCAGTTTTTGGCTCATTTGGCGGCGATGGTTTGCCATTGTTGGAAGACTTTAAAGGAAAATCTGCAGGTGCAGACTATTTTCTGCAAAATGCCGGATGGACATGGGTGCCACTTTTAGTTCTTGCAGTTATTGCTGCCTTTTTTGGAATGAATAACTTAAAATCGGCAACTCCAAAAATTGGCTCAGCTCTCGTAGGAATTGGAAAAACATTGTTTCTTGTTTCATTGGGATTAATTGCAGCGGCAGTGGGAGTTTACTTGCTTGTAACGCTAAAAATAAACATGTGGATTGTACTTCCGGTTGTGGTTATTTTAACTGTTGTATTAATGAAATACCTTTCGCCGGGAGAGATAAAAGCAAATCTGAAACATCAGTTTTCGATTTTTAACAATAAGCACAACTGGATAATGACCATTATTTACACCATGACATTTGGTTCATTTATCGGTTTTAGTGCCGCTTTCCCAAAGTTAATTTCCGATGTTTTTGGTTCCTTGCCTGATGGAGCAATTAATCCAAATGCACCAAGTCCATACACATGGGCGTTTTTGGGACCAATGGTTGGAGCGTTAATCCGTCCTGTTGGTGGGTGGCTTTCCGACAAAATTAATAGCGGCTCAAAAGTAACACAGTGGGCAACTGTAGCACAAATTGCAGCAGCTTTGGGTGTGGCATTTTTTGTAATAAAAGCCAGAGAAGCGGCAGCACCCGAAATGTATTGGTGGCCATTCTTTATCTTGTTTATGATTTTGTTTATCACCACCGGAATTGGAAACGGTTCAACTTTCCGAAGTATCCCTTACATTTTTAGCAAAGAACTGGCTGGACCTGTTTTAGGCTGGACATCGGCAATTGCGGCTTATGGCGCATTTATTATTCCCAAAGTATTTGGGCAGCAAATAAAAATCGGACATCCTGAATATGCACTTTATGGGTTTGCTATTTATTATGTGGTTTGCCTGATTTTGAATTGGTGGTATTACGAGCGCAAAAATTCGGGGATTGAGTGTTAGATAATAGAACACTGATAACGCAGATTGGACAGATTATCGCAGATTATATCAGTGCAAATCAGAAAAATCAGTGTCATCTGTGTTCAATTGTTTTTTAATATAAAGGAAAATGACAGATAGCGAGTTCAAAATATTCATTAAAGAACAGGATTTTATAGGGAGTGATTTTTTCGAAGAGTCGTTTAAATTCTGGTTTAATGACAATGAACACATCAGAACTCCATTTCCTGAAAAAATTCAAGAGGAATTAGAAGGAAAGGCTTTTAGGGTTTTTATGGAGTGGGTTTATGAACTCACCGAAGCTGAAAAATCAAAACTGGAAAACGAGGAAATTGTCGAGACTTTTGAAATGATACTTTTCAATCAGGCGATGGGATTGGTGAAAGATGAAGATCAGAAAATAACAATCTGTTACCCTTTTTTACCACGACTGGGAGATGTGGTTGACGATAACGAAAAGGGAGCAAGTAAAGTTGTTAGCAGGAAGGTTGAATTGAAAAAGGATGAAAAAAAATACCTGAAAGTAAAACTTAAATCAGAAGTTGAAGTACAAGAATGGGAAACTGAATTTGAATTGCCTGCGTGAAAGGAATTAGAAATATGTATTTAATGAGTTTTTTCGTCCTGAAAGGACAGTTTATTTTAGCCCAAAGGCAACGCCTTGGGATAAAGTTTATGGAACTACTTGTCGGACTGAAAGTCCAGCTTAATTTTAAGTTGCCCCTTCAGGTCGAAAAACAAATATTTCCTAATCTTTTACCCAAGACGACGCTGCGCTTTGCCGTTGGGCTGAATTAATTTGGACTTTCAGTCCGTTTATACAGAATCGGGGATACTTTTTAAAATATCAAGATATATAATATGAATCTAAAAATTAACACATCAGAGAAAATGGGGAAAATTGCTTTCATGGCAGTTGTCCTAACTTTTCTAATAAGCACTTCTAAAGCGCAAGATGGAGAACAATTGTTTCAACAATGTAAAGCATGCCATACCATTGGGCAAGGCAAGTTATTGGGGCCCGATTTGCTTGACGTAAGTAAAAAGCGCGACGCAGTTTGGCTGAAGAATTTTATAAAATCTTCGCAAGCGATGATAAAAAATGGTGATGCTGACGCGCTTGCCCTTTTTGAAGAATTTAATAAACTTCCGATGATGGATTACAATCTTCCCGATGCTGATATTAATGCCATTATAAAATACATCGATAGTTTTAGTACCGACACAGAAAATGGAGAAGCTTCTGTTTTTGCCTCCGATTCGTTGGCAGCAATAAAAGCAGCTGAATTTATGGCAACTATCGACACCGATGAAAATAGGGCAAAAGGTAAAGCACTTTTTCAGGGGAGTAGAGGATTTAAAAATGGTGGAGCATCGTGTGTATCTTGTCATCATGTAAATACTTCCGAATCGATTCAGGGAGGTTTATTGGCAGCCGATTTAACAAAAAGTTTTACAAAAATAGGTGGATTAAACGGGATTAAAGGAATATTGGAATTTCCTCCATTTCCAGCAATGAAAGATGCGTATAAAAATGCTCCTTTAACTGAAGATGAAAGCATCAAATTGCAAGTGTTTTTAAAACATGCCGATGAAAACGAAGTGGTGTCAGAAGCTTCAATCTCGGATTTAATGAAACAAGGAATTTTTGGAGTGGTGATATTATTAGTCGTTATTTCATTGGTTTGGTTTAAGCGTAAAAAACGCAGTGTTAATTATCAAATTATAAAACGCCAGAGAAGGTTTAGTTGAATAGCAGAAACTCTAAATGGACTACGTCATTCCGAACTTGTTTCGGAATCTGTTGATTTACGCAGAGATACTGAAATGAATTCAGCATGACGTACTAAGACCAAGGAGATTCATGATAAAAGGAAAATATGAAATGTTCAAAACAGAAGAGTTAAGTACTGAAGAATATGTTTAAGTTCTTGTCTGGTATCTTGATTCTTGTGTCTTGAATCTAATTTTAACAAGTCGCAAAATATAATCGTATGAGTTGGATAAAAGATTTAATATCTCCCAAAACACGGAAATGGGAAGATTTCTATCGGAACAGATGGCAATTTGATAAGGTTGTCAGAAGTACTCATGGAGCAAATTGTACAGGTGGATGTAGTTGGATGATTCATATAAAAAATGGAGTGGTTGTATGGGAAACACAGGCACTCGATTATCCTATAATTGACAAAAATTTACCGCCATACGAACCACGTGGTTGTCAGCGGGGAATCTCGGCATCGTGGTATTTATACAGCCCGATTCGGGTAAAATATCCATTGGTGCGTGGTGCATTACTCGATATGTTTCGTGACGAAAAAAATCGGCACGGCGACGCAATGACTGCATGGGAAAATATTCAGACCGACCCTGAAAAACGGAAACGTTATCTGAATGCCCGTGGGAAAGGTGGATTTAGAAGGGTTACCTGGGACGAAGCTTTGGAGTTGATTTCCATTGCCAATATTTCAACAGTAAAAAAATATGGACCCGACCGCTTGGTGGGTTTCTCTCCAATTCCTGCAATGTCGATGATTTCGTATGCAGGTGGTTCCCGGTTTCTACAATTAATGGGTGGTGTAAATCTTAGTTTTTACGATTGGTATTGCGATTTACCACCATCGTTTCCTGAAACCTGGGGCGAACAAACCGATGTTGCTGAAAGTGCCGACTGGTACAACTCTAAATTTATTGCTGCTGTTGGTTCTAATGTTGCACAAACCCGTACGCCCGACGTACATTATTTTGCTGAAGCACGACACAACGGAACGAAAACTGTCGTTTTTTCTCCCGACTTAAATGCTTCTGGGAAATATGCCGACGAATGGATTCCAATTCATAGCGGACAGGATGGCGCTTTCTGGATGGCAGTTACGCATATAATTCTGAAAGAATACCATCACGAAAAGCAAGTTCCATATTTTATTGATTATGTAACACGTTATACAGACAGTCCGTTTTTGGTTCAGCTTGAAGAAATAGATGGAATTTATCAGGCTGGCAAATTGTTACGTGCGAATAAAATAAGCAAATATAAAGATGCCGAAAATGGCGATTGGAAATTTCTGAATATTGATAAAAATACAGGAGAATTTGTTTGTCCGGGAGGAAGTTCTGGTCACCGTTGGGACGACCGCGATGGCAACTGGAATATGAAATATGTGGATGCCGAAATAGGAGGTGATTATGACCCGGTTTTGACATTACTTGATAATAGCGACGATACATTACAGGTTGAGTTCACCGAGTTTGGTCTCGATAAAAAGCGAATGCGTGGTGTTCCTGTAAAAAAAATAAAAACAGTTGATGGAACAGCTATCGTAACAACAGTTTACGACTTAATAATGGCGCAATACGGTGTTGACCGTGGTTTGGGAGGCGATTATCCAAAATCGTATGATGAGACTGACCAGGCCTACACACCGGCATGGCAGGAAATATTTACCGGAATTGCAGCTCGAAATGTAATTAAGTTTACGCACGAGTGGTCGATTACTGCGGAAAAAACCAATGGTAAATGTATGATTATTATTGGGGCAGGAGTAAATCACTGGTATCACTGTAACCTAATTTACAAAGCAGGTACAATGGCGTTAATGTTAACAGGTTGTATTGGTAAAAATGGCGGTGGATTAAATCATTATGTTGGTCAGGAAAAAGCTGCCGTGGTAGATTCCTGGGGCCATATTATGGCAGGGAAAGACTGGCAAGGACCTACTCGTTTGCAGCAAGGACCAATTTGGCATTATATGAATTCTGACCAGTGGCGTTACGATGGACATCATAAAGATTATAACACCGTTCCTAAAAATGAATTGAGTGGATTGCATACTGCTGATATGATTGTTAAATCGGTGAGAAATGGTTGGATGCCTTTTTATCCTCAATATAATAAACCCAATTTCGATATTGTGAACGATGCCCGAAATGCAGGTGCAAAAACCGATGACGAAATTCGAAGTTATTTATTGAAACAATTAAAGGAAGAGGAAATTATACATTCTGTTGCTGCTCCCGATGAAGAAATAAATTTCCCAAGAGTTTGGTACATCTGGCGTGGAAATGCTTTGATGTCGAGTGCAAAAGGAGAAGAGTTTTTCAAAAAGCACTATTTGGGAACGCATCATAATTCGGTAGCCAGCGAGCTGGCAAAAGGATTAGTTGATGATGTGGAGTGGAAAGAAGAAGCACCGCGTGGTAAAATGGATTTAATTATCGACCTGAATTTCAGGATGGATACTTCTGCACTTTACTCCGATATTGTTTTGCCAGCTGCATCGTGGTACGAAAAATCGGATATAAATTCAACCGACATGCACTCGTTTATTCACCCACTAACCGCTGCAGTGCCTCCGGTTTGGGAAGCCAAAAGCGACTGGGCAATTTTTAGGGAGATTGCAAAAGCAACGTCCGAGGTAGCAAAAACACACTTCCCGCATACAATGAAAGATATTGTGAATCTTTCATTGATGCACGATTCGAAAGCTGAAATTGCACAGACTGATGTAAAAGACTGGAGCAAGGGCGAATGCGAAATGATTCCGGGGAAAACTATGCATAACATTGCTTTTGTTGACCGCGATTATACCGAAATTTATAACAAGTTTATTACCCTCGGCAGAAATGCAAAAAACGGGATGGGCGCACACGGAAATAGTTATGAAACAGCAGACTATTACGATAGTTTGTTGAAAGATAAAAACCATCTGCAAAAAGTAAAAGGTGAAGTTTATCCATCGTTAAAAGATGATGAGGAAGCAATTAACGCCATCCTGCATCTCTCGTCGGTTACCAATGGCGAATTGGCGCACAGAGCCTATAAAAATGCGGAGAAAAGAACAGGCATGAAATTGACTGATATTTCAGCTGATTTCAGAAATGTGAAATTGGATTTTGCAGATTTGCAGAGTAAACCACAGCGATATATTAGTTCGCCGGTTTGGTCGGGAATTATGGCAAACGAACGAGCATACGCCGGATTTACATATAATATTGAACGATTGGTTCCGTGGAGAACGCTTACCGGAAGACAGCATTTTTATCTCGACCACGAACTGTACATTAAATATGGCGAGAATATGCCAACCTACAAACCATCTCCAAAACCAAATGTATTGGGCGATTTGGAAAACTCAGTAGCAACCGGAAAAGCAAAAGTTTTAAATGTGTTAACGCCGCACGGAAAGTGGCAAATGCATACAACTTATAGCGACACAGCACGAATGCTTACCCTTTCGAGAGGAATGGTTCCGTGTTGGTTAAGTGAAGAGGATGCCGAAGAAATTGGCGTACAGGATAACGACTGGGTAGAAGTATTCAACGATTATGGGGTTTACGGAGCACGAGCCGTTGTAAGTGCTCGGATTCCAAAAGGAATTTGTATCGTTTATCATGCCACTGAAAGCACCTATTCATCACCAAAACCTGAAGTTCGGGGTTACGAAAGAGGAGGCGGGCACAACAGTTTTACACGGGTTCGTCTAAAACCAAATTTATTGGCAGGTGGTTACGGACAGTTTACCTACCATTTTAATTATTGGGGACCGGTTGGAGTGAATCGGGACTCACATGTTTTGGTGCAAAAAATGAAACGAGTAGAATTAGGATAATGACTTTTTTAAAACATCAATAACTGCGTTATGCTCATCTTAAAAACAGTCGTTTACCAAAGTAAACTCCTTGATTTTAAAGATTTCGCAAGCCTTGTTCTTGACGCTTTAAAAGAAGCCACTAAAAAAAATTAATTAAATAGAATGATGATGTTCTCTAAAGATTCAAATATCAAGGCTTTAAAATTTTACAAAGTTCGATTTTACTGTTGTAAATGAGGTCTTTGTAAAATTTTAGTAACGCAGAGATTTGGATTTTTAGAGCATATCTTAAAAATAATAGCATGGACATAAGAAGTCAAATATCAATGGTCTTCCATCTCGATAAATGTATTGGATGCCACACTTGTTCGATAGCATGTAAAAACACCTGGACCGACAGAAAGGGTGCCGAATATATGTGGTGGAATAATGTAGAGACAAAACCGGGAACAGGATATCCTTCGAAGTGGGAAGACCAAAAGATTTATAAAGGTGGTTGGGAGAAAAAGGGTGATTTCCTGAATTTAAAAGGTGCGGGAAAGGTGAAAGGAATAAAAAATCTATTTCACAATCCGAATATGCCCGAAATGGATGATTATTATGAACCGTGGACTTACGAATACAGCAACCTGTTTGATGCGCCCGAAGGAGACGATCAGCCAACTGCACGTCCGATGTCGCTGTTAACTGGCGAGCCGATGGATGTAAAAGGTGGTCCGAACTGGGATGACGATTTAAGTGGAACACCCGATTATGCACGCCAAGATGTAAACATGAAAAATGTTTCCAGGGTAGAGCAGGAAGCCATGTTTCAACTGGAGCAAATGACAATGCATTATTTGCCTCGAATTTGTAATCACTGTTTGAATCCGTCGTGTGTGGCATCTTGTCCGTCTGGCGCAATATACAAACGGGGCGAAGATGGTATTGTTTTGGTGAATCAGAACAAATGCCGCGGATGGAGAATGTGCGTAACTGCTTGTCCGTACAAAAAAACATATTACAACTGGAATACCGGGAAATCGGAAAAATGTATCCTTTGTTTTCCGCGTCTGGAAACTGGTCAAACACCGGCCTGTATGCACACTTGTGTTGGGCGAATCAGGTATTTGGGCGTATTACTTTACGATGCCGATTTAATTAAAACTGTTGCCATTTCTGATGAGGCTGATTTGGTTTCCAATCAAATGGAAATCTACCTCAATCCAAATGACCCGAAAGTTATAAAAGCTGCCAAAACCAATGGAATTTCGGACGATACGCTGGAAGCTGCACAAAAATCACCGGTGTATAAATTTGTAAAAGAGTGGGGGCTGGCGCTTCCTTTACATCCTGAATTCAGAACGGTTCCAAACCTGTTTTATGTACCGCCACTACTTCCTACAATGGGGAAAATAGAGGATGGAAACTACCATAATTCTGCTGAAGAACTTTTTGGTGGAATAGAAAATACGAGGCTTCCAATTTCGTACATGGCAAGTTTGTTTTCTGCCGGGAACGAGGAAACCATTAAAACGGTGCTGAAGAAACTAATGGCAGTGCGTTGGTTCCGCCGCGAAGAAACGGTAGGCGACCAAAGCAAAGAAAAATTGGTAGAAATTTTAAAAGAAGTTGGCGTTAGCCGCGAAGTTGCCGACGACATTTATCGTTTAACATCGCTGCCAACTGTAAAAGAACGTTATGTAATTCCGCCTGCTCACCGCGAGGAAGCAATAGAAATGATTGAAGATTCGGGCGATGTAAAAGGAAATACTGGTTTTGGATTTCATCATAAACCAGAAAGAGGATTGTAAGAAAGCCCCACCTAACCTCCCCCAAAGGGAGGGATAAAAGAAAAGAAATGGAAATTTATAAATATATAGCAGATTTGTTTCGGTATCCAACGGCTGAGTCTTTAAAAAGTATTCAGCGTGTATCGGAAATTCTGGCTGAAAAAGACATTGTACTGGCTTCTAAATTTGAGCCTTTTGTAGAATTTCATAGCAATAAAGAAATCACCAGTTTGGAGGAGCATTACATTAAAATATTCGATGTTCAGGCAATTTGTCATTTAGATATTGGGTACATAATTTTTGGAGACGATTCGAAAAGAGGCCGGTTTTTGTATCACATAAAAGAAGAACAGGAAAAAATTGGCAACGACTGTGGCAGCGACCTTGCCGATTTTTTACCAAACATGTTAACGCTGATTGCAAAAACGGAGAACAGGGATTTAGCAGAGGAATTATCGGTAAGTATTCTTTTACCAGTACTTGCGAAAATGAATCAGAAATTAGAAAGTGAGAATAGCATATTTAATATTCCGATTGAGATTCTGATTTCATTATTGGAAATGGATTTTAATAATTCGGAATACGAGGCGGTTAAAATAGGCACAAAAGAGAAACCCAACTTCCTGAATCATTATGTTACAGGAATTGATAAGTCATTATTTGAACGAAAAAAATTTAAAGGAAAGAAATAATGTATAATAATTTCATATTTATAGGATTGCCATACGCGGCATTGTTGATATTTTTAGTGGGTTCAATTTTTCGTTACCGAAGTCAGCCCTTTTCTGTGTCTTCGCTTTCGTCGCAAATACTCGAAAGCCGTATTTTGTATTGGGGAAGTCACTCTTTTCATATCGGAATTGTTGCCTTGTTTTTCGGGCATTTAATCGGATTCCTTTTCCCATCAAGTGTAATTGCATTTACAGGGCAGCCAACGCGATTGCTAATTCTCGAAATCTCAGCATTTACTTTTGGGCTGCTTTCACTTTTTGGAATATCAACTTTGATATACCGCAGAATTGCTGTTCCTAAACTTAAAACAGTAACCTCAAAAATGGATGTTGCCGTTTACGTATTAATTCTAATTCAGGTGGTTTCCGGTTTGTGGATAGCCTATTTCGACCGTTGGGGTTCGGCGTGGTTTGCAATTTCACTGGCACCCTATTTAAAATCGATATTTTTATTGAGCCCTAATTTTGAAGCAATTGCAGCCATGCCATTGAGTATAAAAATACATGTTGCATCAGCTTTTGTTTTTGTGGGAATGATTCCGTTTACACGGTTAATGCATTTTCTTGTATTTCCGTTTGTGTACATCACCCGGGCTTATCAATATGTAATTTGGAACTGGGATAGAAAAACACGCAGAGGTTCAACTAAATTTAATGAGGGGGTGAAGGCTAAGAATAATTGAGTGTTTGTCCATAAAGCCCGACTTTATATACAGGCTCTAATTAGCATGGAGTAGAAACATTAAAAACACAAAAAAGATGATTCAATATTGTTTTAATTGAATCATCTTTTCTGTGTTCGAATAAATTCCTGATGAGCTTTACTTCTTGCTCATTTCGGCTACTTTTTTCTCTAAATGATCAGAGAGGTCATGCATTCCATCCTCCGGACTAAAACTAACTAGCTTTAAATCTTCCAATACCAGTGCGGTATGTCCGGGTTTCATATAAAATGCTTCGCCTTCTTTAAATGTTTCTTTGGTTCCATCTTCATATTCAATCTGAACTGCACCTTTTACAACATAACCCCAATGTGGAACCTGGCAATGGTCGTTTTCCAATCCTTCGAGTAGGGGAGTGAAATTTGTCCCTTTTGGTGCATTGTTAACATCAACAGTTAGACCTCCCCAGCCATTAATCATTGGTAATACTTTTCCTTTTGGAAAATCATCAAGGTTAACATGAGTTACATTCGGTACTTCATTTGGCCGAAGTACAACCTGACTTTGTTTACAACTGGCGGCAAGAATAAAAATGCCAAGAATAAAAATGGATAATAAAACTTTTAAATTTTTCATAATAAATTTATTTATGTGAGTAATTAAATACAAGTTCTTCTTTTGTTTTAGCCTCCCATTTCAGCCATTTTTTTACCAACATGATCCATTACTTCTTTAAATTCGTGAGCCGGATTAAAATCAACGAGTTTAATATCATCCTGCACAATTGCGGTATGCCCTGCAGGTAAATAATAAACGTCACCTGTGCTTATTACTTCTTCATTGCCATCGTCGTAAATCACCTTCATGGCTCCTTCTATAACATACCCCCAGTGCGGACAATGGCAACTGTTGTTATTTAATCCCTTTAATAAAGGAGTGAAATCGGTTCCTTTTGGCAACACGTTAAAACCGGCGGTCATACCACCCAGACCTTCTTGTACACACATTTTTGTATTTGAACCTTCCATTACAACGTGCATGTTCTCTTTGTTAAGTTTCATAATGTATTTGTTTTTAAATTTGTATTCAAAAGCAGTTTCCATCGCTGTTAAAAATGGTTGGGGACTAACACCATTACAATTTTAGAAATAAGTGTTGTGAAAGACTTGTACTATTTTTTCTGTGTGTTGAACTAGTTATGAAAGGATGAAAAAGGCTTGTACTATTTGTGCATGCAAAGGACGGTGTTGTTATTCATGAACCAGTGAGTCAGTCATTTAGGGGTGAATGGTGCTCGTGAACCAATTTCCATTGACCTTTGGTTTTTACAAATAATAAAGTAATTAGATTATTGACTGTAATTTCTCCATATTCCTTATGCATCAGTATAAAATCTGATATAAAGGTTAAATTTGCTACATTTCCATAATATACAGCAACTTTCATAGTTCCCTCTTTAGGGGCAAATTGTATAACTCCATCTTCTTCTAAATCTACACCAAACAACTGACGTTCATTATGTTCATTACCCGCACTATCAAAAGATTGTCCTCCATTGAATTCGGTAAACTTATCTCCATAGGCATGAAAAGAGATAAGTTGGTCCATATATTCGCTATCATACCCTTTTCCAGCTCCGTCCTTTATACTTTGTGCAATGGCAGTAAAAGTTTCTATCACCTCTTGCTGCGCCTGAGGAAATTCATTGCTAATTGAAGATGAATTGTTGGACGAAGATGCGCTCTTGGTAATAAGTGAACCTTGAGAAGTCATTTCTGAATCTTGTACATTCTCATCATCTTTCGAGCACCCGGATAAAAGAAAAAAGGATGCTACAACTGCTGTTAATAATACTTGTTTTGTTTTCATAATAATAATCTTTAAATGTTTAAAACTTGTATTCGAATACAAAGTGATTGAATACGATAACATTACAAGATTATGCCAATTGCTATAATACGGCATGTACTATTTAATCAAAGCCTAGAAGTATTTATGAAAAGTAAAATAAGATATGTACTATGATTGCATATATAAGATTGGGATTTACGATAGAAGACAGTTAGTCAGCTATTTAGATATTGCACTGGGAGCAAATCCAAATTCCTCTTTAAAAGCACGACTAAACCAGGCAGGATCGTTAAAACCAACTTCGTAAGCTATTTCAGAAATGGTATCTTCAGTAGTTTGAATAAGTTCTTTTCCTCTTTGTAAACGAATGGAACGAATAAATACCGCAGTAGATTTACCTGATATAGCTTTTAATTTTCTATAAATTTGCGATTCGCTTAAACTCAGTTCGTGGGCAAGTTGTGATGCTCCAAATGAATGATTATTAATATTTTCGTGAATAAGTTTTATAACTTTTTGCAGAAATTTTGTCTCGGGATCAACAACTCGCTTGTTTATAATGTTGCCAAATCCACTGTTTTCAAACTTGTGTCGCAATTTTTTTCGCGATAAAATCAATTGATCAAGGCGCGTAAATAACTCAGCCTGTACAAATGGTTTTGCCAAATATGCATCGGCTCCATAAGAGAGCCCGAGAAGGCGATCTTTTATGGTAGCTTTTGCAGTTAGCAGAATAATAGGAATATGGTCGGTTAACTCATCTGATTTTAATGTTTCACACACCTCAAATCCATCTTTCCCCGGCATCATTACATCGCTAATAATAATATCAGGAATTTTGTTGAATGCCATTTCAATTCCAACAGAGCCATCTTTGGCATGTAGGGTTTCATATTTTCCGGTCAAACATTTTTGTAAATAATAAGCAACATCTTCATTGTCTTCGATAATAAGTACCAAGGGTAAATTAGTGTTGGTTTTAATTTGCGGTACAGGTTCCGAAACAAAATGGGAACTAATAATTTGATTTTCCGGTTTGGCCATATTTTCTTCTACCTCCACTGCCTTATTGCTTACCGGAATTTCAATTTCAAAAGTACACCCTTTCTTTGCATCACTTTTAACCCCAATTTCACCACCCATTAATTCCACAAATTCTTTGCTCAGCGCCAAGCCAATACCTGAACCTTTTTTGTGCCTCGACAATGAATTGTCTGCCTGGTAAAACCGATCAAATATGTTTTCTATTTCTTCCTCCGAAATTCCCGGACCATCGTCTTTTATCTTCAACAAAAAGAATTCGGCTTTACGTTTTACAATTCGGTTAAGGTGAACAATTATTTTGCCCTTGTGCGGTGTAAATTTAATTGCATTAGAAAGTAGATTCGAAATAATGGCAGATAGTTTTTTCGAATCAAAATCCATTATTAACCAGTCTATTTCAGAATAAACGGTAAGATTAATTTGCTTTTTTTGTGCCAGAGAATGAAAGCTTTCACTTAGGTATTTCACAAAAGGAATAACATTGGTTTGAATAAGCTGCAATTTCATATTTCCACTCTCTAACTTTGCTAAATCAAGCATTTCGTTTACTAAGTGTAAAAGACCGTTGCTATTGCGTTGAATCATTTCCAACGATTTTTCAGTATCGGAAAACTGTTTATTTTCTAAGTCCGATTTTATAGAATCTGTCATTCCGTTTATAACGGTAAGCGGAGTTCGAAATTCGTGTGTTATATTGGTGAATAAAGTATTTTTTACCTGGTTAATTTCTTTTAATCTTTTACTCTCGGAAACAGCTAATCTTTTTGAAAGCTGAAAGCGGTAAAATCGATCGGCAAAAACAATGGCAAGTGCCAAATAAATAATATAGGCAACCCAGGTATGCCACCAGGCCGGTTTAATCGTAAACTGAACAGATTTTGGTTCTTCACTCCAAACACCATCGCTATTTGAAGCTTTTACTTGAAAAGTATAAGTACCCGGAGATAAATTGGCAAATCGAACCGTTCGCTCATTACCCGCATTTATCCAATTCTTATCTAATGGTTCGAGTTTGTATTGATATCTGTTTTTCTCGGGATTGCTAAAATGTAATCCTACATATTTAAATGCAATGTCATTCTGGTTGTGAGATAAAACTAATTCAGTTGAATCGTTTTTCTCTGCTAAATAATTTTTATCAGAAATCAACAACTCACTAATGCTTACCTGCGGGGGATAAGGATTACCAAGAACCTGATCAGGATAGAAAGAAACTAAACCATCATTTTTACCTACATATATTTGATTATCAATTGCTTTAAAGATGGTAGTATTATACCTGCCTTTTGGCAAACCAACAGAAGATATTTTACCGGTCTTAGCATCAAATTTTGCGGATCCCAAACGAGTATTAACCCAAAATATATCATTTTCACCTTTAACAATATCTAAACCATGATTGCTTGGCAGCCCTTCTTTTTTAGTGTATTGAATATATGTACGATCGACCGGATTTAAATGTACCAAACCTTTTTCCCAGGTACTTATTAATAACCAGCCTTTTTCATCAATTAAAAGATTGTACATTTTAAACCCTTTTAGGTATGGGTTAAATGTATCTTCCTGACGGTCATATAAATAGATAGCACCCTCACCGGCAAAATCTGATGCCCAAATATCTCCGTTTGAATCAATACGTGCTATATTTTCAAAAACAT
>Ga0307989_1000828_pt1 | contig 18307 bp, 17 predicted proteins | sample EllFjometagen185_FD_203164 | JGI IMG/M metagenome (GOLD analysis project Ga0307989, IMG submission 203164) | Marine microbial communities from Ellis Fjord, Antarctic Ocean - #185 | ecosystem: Environmental > Aquatic > Marine > Unclassified | place: Southern Ocean | collected 2014-10-08
CAGCAAGTAATTCATCTGAATTCTTACCTCCATTTGCATAATAATCTGTACACATCTCAGTTGTGATAGTGTAACCTGCAGGAACAGGAACACCCATTGTTTTCATTTCAGATAAGTTAGCACCTTTACCACCAAGTAAATTCTTTTGTTCTTTAGTACCCTCACCAAACATATAAATTCTTTTCATTTGACTATCCTTTCTATATCATAATTATTTTCTAAAAAGTCCGTTTAGATTATATCATTTATAAATTTTTTAATCAACAAAAAGGACAATAAATACATCCATAAGAAAGCGTTTTTATTATGAAAGCGTTTTACTTGTTAATTGAGAGCCAAATATTGAAATTGACTATAAAACAAACAAGCAGTATTTCCTACTTCATTGTATAAGCTTATAAAATATTAAACAACTACAAACTCTATGGCTGTTCAAACACCATTAAATAATAAAAAAAGTAGGCAAAAGCCTACTTTTGTACTTTTATTACTAAACCATCTGGACTAGGATGATCGTTTAGATATTCTATGATTGGATTATAGTGTTCGTCTTTACCAGGTTTACACATTGAAAGTTTTTCAACTTCCCCTGTCATAATACCTTCGGCAAAACCACTACATCCAGGATATCCACATGCCCCACAATTATAACCAGGTAACATGCCTTCGATTGCTTCTAAGCGTTTATCAACTTCTACTTTGAATATGTCTGCGGCGTAAGCTAGCCCTAGACCTAATAATAGACCCATTACTGCTAATGTTATTGTCGCTGCCATTATTCTTCATCATCCTGATGATGTGAACAAGAGAAATTGTGACAACTTGTACAACTCGCATCATTAATCAAATCTCTACATTCTTCAGGAATGGGTGTTTTCTTATTTAGCATATATGTCAAAATATAAACAGTTACTAAACCACCAATCATTATATAAGGAACAAATTCACTCATTAAATAACACCTACCAATCCAGCAAATGCCAAACTCATGATTCCTGCTACTACTAAACTAATTGGAACACCTTTCCATGCTTTAGGAATATTAGCAGAATCTAATCTTTCTCTAACACTTGAGAATGCGAATAGGATTAATCCAAATCCTAATCCAGTTCCCACTGCTGTACTTACAGCTAAGAATAGCCCTTGTGCATATGGCAATGAATCGGTCCATATATTTGTAATGTTACTTTCAGCAACACCTAATATTGCACAATTTGTTGTGATAAGTGGTAAATATATACCAAGTGCTTTATATAATGTTTTACTATATTTCTTTATAATCATTTCTAATAATTGTACCAAACTTGCAATAACTAAGATAAAAGCAATGGTTCCAATATAATCTATATTATATGGAGCTAACACTAAATCATAGATTGTGTAAGTTACTGCACTTGCAATAACCATAACAAACAATACTGCTGCACTCATTCCAATAGCACTACTTGTTTTCTTAGAAACTCCGATAAATGGACATATTCCTAAAAATTGCATTAAGATTACATTATTAATCAACATCGCACTAATAATTGCAGTTACAAATACTGTCCAACTCATGAAGCATCACCGACTTTCTTTAATGCTGTTTGTTTTTTCTTATCTAAAGCAATTCTTTTCTTTTCAGCAATCATTGCTTTTTTCTCTTTTTCTAATTTTTCAGTTTTTCTTACATTCTTGTTTTGCATCACAGCTAAGATTAGACCAAGTGCGATAAATGCACCTGCTGGACTCATAAACATTGATAATGCATAATCAGCAATACTAACATTAGGTCCTAAGAACCAATCTAATGTAAACAAGTTAATTGGTGCATCAACTAAGAACGGTAAATAGTTACCATACATGACACTCCCAGAACCTAAGAATTCTCTTATAACTCCAATAACGACAAGTGCGAATGTAAACCCAAGTCCCATTCCCAAACCATCAATAGCACTATCTATCACATTATTTTTAGAGGCAAATGCTTCTGCTCTACCTAAAATTAGACAGTTTACTACGATTAACGGAATAAATACACCTAATGCAGCATATAAATCATATGCTAACCATTCAGTTAACATTCCGACGATTGTAACGAATGTAGCGATAACAACGATATAAGAAGGAGTTCTTACATCACTAGGAATAATTTTTCTTAACATACTAATTACAATATTACTCGCAGTTAAAACGAATACTACTAAGATTCCCATACCTAATGCTGTTTCAAATGTTGCTGTTGTAGCTAAGGCAGGACACATTCCTAGTAAGAAGACGAATATCGGATTTTCTTTAAAGAATCCTTTTAAGAAGTTTTCTTTTTTACTCATTATTCGTCACCTCGATTCTCTAAATAATAACTACTAGCGGCTTTCACTACTTTTTTAACACTGCTGTATGTAAATGAAGCCCCTGTAGATGAATCATATTCAAGACCATCAATGTTTTGACCCACAAATGGATCTAGATAATTATCTTTTATATTTTTAACATAAGTAACTGTATTAGTTGAACTTGAAATGATGACATTACTAATGTCTCCACTTAACTCAATACCTACAAGAATAACAACATCACCATAGTTGTTTTTATCAATACCTTTGTAAATATAACCAAGGATATTGCTATCTACGTCGTAAATGATTACTTCTTCTAATAAATCACTAATTCTTTCAGAATCATAAGTAATTTCTACAGCTTCATCTAATCCAAATATATCTTTATAATAAGCTTGTTCTCTTAATTCTCGGTTTAATAAGATATCTTCATTTGTTAATTCATTTGTTCCCCAAATTAAGAATCCACTAATTGCACCAATAATAACGAGGACAATTGCTGTTTTAAATTTACCCAACATAACTAGCACCTACTAACACAACAATAATAGAAGCAAGAATAACTCCTGCGAAAATTAAGTTACTTTTTTTAGTAAATCCAGATTTACTCCATTTGAAGTAATCGAATGTTGGAACAAACATATTCATGATTAAAATACTAAATACAACACCTTCTGGCATAGCACCAAATAGTCTAATAATAAATGTAATAACACCTAACCCAAATCCAAAATAGATCCGTCCAGGTTTTGTAATAGGAGATGTAATAGGATCTGTTGCCATGAATATAGCACCAAATAATAACCCACCACCAAGAATATGATAAACAGGATACCAAATACCTAACCCTTGTTGAATTGCTACAACACTTGCTAACACAAATACTGTTCCAACATAAGTCAACGGTATTCTAACTTCGAAACTTGTACGTAAAGCCAAGTAAATACCACCTATTATAAGTAGTAATGCACTTACTTCACCAAGACTTCCAGGAATTCCAATCCCTGTGAATAGATTTAGTAAACTAAAATTGTCAAGAACTGCTGGATTAAATACATTTGTAATCATATTACCCAAGTCAGATTCATATGCAAAATTCGTAAATGTTAATGCAGTAGCTCCTGCTAATCCATCAACACTTTCAAGTAACGGTATATCAACAGTGTGTAATAAGTATTTCACTGAGAAATTTACTACAACGATAACTCTTGCAACTGCTGCTGGGTTAAAGACGTTTTGTCCTACCCCACCAAAAATTAATTTAGCTAAGAATATACCAAGTGCCCCACACATTACAACGACCCAAATAGGTGTTGAGTCTGGTAAAGTAAGACCATAAATTAGTCCACTTACTGCTGCACTATAGTTATATAAACTAAAACTTTTATTTTTTAACTTGAATTTCTCTCCACTGATTAAATCAGTGATTTGATAATATAAATATTCTGTAACAACCATTGAAATAACAGCTGAAAGTAATATAGTAACGGCGCTCATTCCAAATGAATAAATCGCAAATATTGTAACTGGTAATAATGCAATAACAACATCTCGCATCATTCTTGTTACCGAAGCTTGAGGTCTTCGTAAATAAGGACTTGTTTTTCTAATTATTTTCGGTTGATGTTCCATCATAATTTAACCTATTAACCTTTTGGCTTTTCTCACGTATTCAGTTACATGGATTTTACTCGTACAGACATACGTGCATAATCCACATTCAATACATTTAAAAGCCTCAAGACCTTTCATTGCCTCTTTATCGTTTCTTTTTACTGCATTCATTATTTGGACTGGTTCTAAATTTGTTGGACAACTGTATACACAGCTACCGCATCTAACGCATGGTTCTTCTTTATATTCAGTGTTTTGAAGAATGATAACCGATGTTGTTGTTTTAGAAACAATGACATCATCACTTACAGTACTAGTTCCCATCATAGGTCCACCCATGATTACTAGTACTTCATCAAAACCATCTTTATATCCATCACTTAATGCGATTAATTGTTGGACACTTGTCCCAACTCTTACACGATAGTTTTGCGGAAATTTAACAGCATCACCCGTTAAAGTAAAGTAACGTTTTATTACTGGTAAGTTATGTTTTATTGCATCAAATACTCCTGCTGCAGTTGATACATTAAAACCGATAACTCCATACTTCATCGGTAATTCCCCATGAGGTATTACAATACCTAATGCATTTTTAAATACTTCTACTTCCCAACCTTGAGGATAATAGTTACCAAGTTTCATTACCTCAATATCTAGTTCTGGGTATCGGTGATTTATCACTTGTGTTAATACTTGATATAAAGGACCATTTTTGCTTTTAATGGCAATAACACCTTTTTTACAATTCAAAGCTTGCATAATATATTTTAGGCCTGTAATAACACGATCTGGATGTTCTAATATTAAACGGTAATCACTATTTAAATATGGTTCACATTCTACTGCATTAATAACAACAGTATCTATTTTTTCTTTTGTAGCAATTTTAATGAATGTAGGGAACCCACTTCCCCCAAGACCTACAAGAGATCTATTCTTCACAATTTCTACCATTTCATCTTGTGTTAAATCTTCAATAAGACTGTCGGGTCTATCGACAATGCTTTCGTGTTTTGTATTTTTAAAATCATTTCTAATTTCAACACAATCAACTTTACGACCTGTTCTATGTAATTTCTTAGCAACTGTTGCCACTGTCCCACTGATAGTAGCATGTATCGGTTGTTCAAAGAAGCCTCCGTGACGCATCCCAATAACTTCACCAAGTGTTACCTTGTCGCCTTCTTTGACATAAAGATCATACGTTTTGCATCTACCATTTTGTAGATGGATATATACAGCTTCTGGATCAACATATCTTAATGTTGGCAGAGCTTTCGTAAGTTCTTTATAGTCCCGTACCTTTCTTGACTTTTTAATCATGTCTTCACGTCCTATTGTGTTTTATTATATTTTGTCGATTAAAGCAGTTACCGCTTCTTTTAATGCCTTGTTTTTAAGTTCTGACGCTTCTAATGATTCTCCTAAAACACCAATGTAGATTTTTAATTTAGGCTCAGTTCCACTTGGTCTAAGGACAAACCAGCTACCATCTTCTAATACAAACTTAAGCACGTTTGAAATCGGAAGATTTATCGGATCTGTATGTTTATCAAAATATCTTGTTCTTGTTAGATAATCTTCTACTTTAAATACTCTTAATCCCAAAACACTTGTTGGTTTATTTTCTCTAAAATATTCAATTATTTCTTTAATTTTCGCTTCTCCGGCTTCCCCTTCGAGAACGATGTTCACTAAATCTTCTTTATAAAAACCATGTTCTTTATATAAGACCATTAAGTAATCATAAAGTGTTAATCCTCTACGTTTACCTAAGTTAGCTATTTCACTAATTAGTAGTAATGCTTGAATACTGTCTTTATCACGAACAAAGTCTTTTACTACATATCCATAACTTTCTTCATAACCAAACATAAATTCATATTCAGTATTTTCAATTTCTTTAGCTTTTTCCCCAATGAATTTAAAGCCTGTTAAAGTACTTTCTACTTCCATACCATAACTTTTAGCAATAACTGCTCCTAATTCACTAGTAACCACTGTATTGTAAACCATACCTTTTTCAGGTAGAGTACCTTGTTCTTTTCTAGTACGTAAAATATAATCTACCATAATTGCACCAGTTTGGTTCCCAGTTAATAAAATATATTCTCCGTTATGTTTGACAGCAACACCTAATCTATCGGCATCTGGATCAGTCGCTATTAAAATATCAGCATTGTGTTTTTTTCCGTATTGAATAGCCATTTCAAATGATTCTTTATTCTCAGGATTTGGACTTTTCACAGTACTAAAATTCGGATCTGGTACTAGTTGTTCTTTAACAGGAACAACATCATAACCATTTCTTTCTAATGCAATCAATCCAATCTTAGCGCTTGTACCGTGTAGTGGTGTAAACACTATTTTCAAGTTTTTATCCACATCTTGATTTAATTGAACTGTATCAACCATATCAAGATATTTTTTATCAATTTGTTCTCCAATAATTTCAACTAATCCATCCTTTAATGCTTCTTCATAATCAACAAACTTAACATTAAATACATCTTCTACGCTATTCACATATTCGATTACTTGATCAGCATATCTTGGAACTAATTGACAACCATCTTCATCATATATTTTATATCCATTGTACTTAGGAGGATTATGACTCGCTGTAACAACGATTCCACCTATTGCACCTAAATATCTAACTGCATAACTTAACTCAGGAGTAGGTCTTAAACTTTCAAACAAGTAAGTTTTAATTCCAAAACTAGCTAATACACTAGCACTCTCTTTCGCAAATTCTACACTTTTACGTCTATTATCAAACGCAATAACTACTCCACGTTCTAATTCACCTTTGTAAGATTTACTAAGATACTTACCAAACCCATAATTTGCTTTTCTGATTGTATATTTATTCATGCGGTTTAATCCAGCACCAATAACACCTCTCATACCACCAGTACCAAATTCTAAAGTCTTATAAAAAGCATCCTTCTTTGTTGCTTCATCCATTGTAACGAGTTCGTTTTTAAGTTCTTCATCAAGTTTTTTATAACTATTCCATTTATCAAATTCTTCTCTAAACATATAGATTCTCCTCTCAAAAAACACCTAAGATATTATAACAAAAAAAGACTTATTTTACAATGTAAAACAGTCTTTTATATTTAACAATCTTAAATAATCCAAATAAGCGTATTATTATATAATACATTTCTATTCATTGTAATAAAAAAAGAGGTTTTCACCTCTTTATTTTTTTTCTAAAAAGTCATTTCCTGGAGTCCATCCACAAGGAACTAATTTCCCTGCCATTTCATTTTGGAACACTTCTAAAGTTCTTAATACTTCATCAACATTTCTTCCACCTTCACCGTGGTTTACGTGTGCTGCCTTTAAAGTACCATTTGGAGCGATAATAAATGTACCTCTCCATGCCAAACCTTTTTCATCATCTAATACTCCATAAGCTTCTGAAACTACATGGTTATTATCTGATGCATGAATATGATTTAATCTTCCTAAGTCTTTTCTGTCTTGCCAAGCTAAATGACTAAATACACTATCAGTAGAAGTTGCCACTAATACTGCACCTAGTTCCTCAAATTTTGCGTTTAATTGATTAAATCTTTGTAATTCTGTTGGACATACAAATGTAAAATCTAGTGGATAAAAATATAAAACTACCCATTTCCCTGCATCTAATAATTCATCTAAATTAACTGTCCCAAAACGATCAATAAAATCCCCTTTAGGCATTACTGCTTCCATTTCAAATTTTGGTGCTGGTTTCCCTACTTTTGCTCCTGTTACATAAAAATCATTGTCATAATTCATTTTTATAATCTCCTTCTATAATATTTACTTATACAATACAATTTTAATAGATATTTAATATTATTACAAATTATATGACTATAAAAAGTATATTTATATTTGATCGTTATATGGTCATATAGTATAATTTGTTTTTATACTTTAATACAAACACTAAATAATAAATATACAAATTCCACTAAAAAAGGGTCAATATATAATATTAACCCTTAAACGTATCTAAAACTACAATTCTGTTACAATATTCTTTATCCAAAGTGCTAATTTTTCTGCAGCCTGATTTGCCATTTTTACTACATTTTCATGAGAGTGTTTTACTTTTTGAATCCCTGTAGCCATGTTTGTGATTGTTGCAAAAGCTAATGTATTCATTCCTAAATAATTACTAACTATAGTTTCAGGAACAGTACTCATTCCAACTGCATCACTACCCATTGTTTTGATCATTCTTATTTCTGCTTTTGTTTCATAATAAGGTCCCACAAATCCTGCATAGACACCTTCAACATAATTAATACCTAATTCTTTTGCTTTTTTTTCTGCAATAGCTCTCAATTCTAAACTATATGGTTCAGTCATATCAGGGAAGCGTGGTCCGAATTTTTCGTTATTTTCACCAATAAGTGGGTTAGAGGGCATTAAATTAATAAAATCATTAATTACCATAATGCTTCCTGGCGAGACTAATTTTTCATTAATTCCTCCACAGGAATTTGTTAAAATTATGTTTTCAATACCTAGTAATTTAAATACATAGATAGGGAATGTAATATCTTTCATAGAATATCCTTCATAGTAATGAAATCTTCCACTCATTAATAAAACATCAGTTCCATTTAATTTACCAGCGACTAATTTTGAAGAATGTCCTTTTACTGTACTGACTTTAAAGTTAGGAATATCTTCATAATTAAGTTCAACTTTGTCCTCAAGTTCATCCATTATACTAGTTAATCCACTACCTAAGACAATGGCAGTTTTTGGTTTGGTGGTAATGTTTTGTAAAATATAATACTTTGCTTCTATCGCTAAATCATACATTCGCTCACCTCATAAATAGTATAACAAAAAAAAAGCATAAAATTATGCCTTTTCATTTATTATTTTTGAAACTTTTTATCTAACTCATCAATTAGATGTGAAATACGTTTATATACTAAGAATGTAACTCCATAAACAACACCACTTATTATGAAGTTAAATGGAACTGCCGCGTAGAGAAGATACTTCTCCATATAATTACCCGCATTAATTCCTGGAATCATACTAAGCAGTCCAAGAAGTGCATCTAAATTCCCTTGGAAAAAGTATTCAACATAGAAATCAAGTAAAAAGAAGTAATTAGCTAACACAGCCACAATTACCCATGCAAATATCCCTGCAATCATTGCTAGTATTGCACCTTTAATTGTTTTCATTTTTCTATAAATTGTTGCAGATGTCAATACTGTAGCTAAGCCAATGAGTAAATCAGCTAATTCTCCAACCATTGCCGTACTTGAGAAAGGTAGTTTAATCAGTGTTCTAATTACTACAATTGCTCCACCTGCTACCGGACCTAATGCAAATCCACCAATGATTGCAGGTAAGTTACTTAACTGGATTTCTAAGAATACTGGTAAAAATGGTAATGGAAATTTTGGAAAGAAATAGAACAATACTGCCAGTGCTGATAAATTTGCGATTACTGTAATCTGTAATACTTTGCTTCTTTTCATGATGATTCCTCCTTTAAAATAAAAAACACTAACGAAATATCTCGTTAGGCATCGTTTAAAAAAGATAGATATACTCCACGCAAAAAGCGGGGTATAACATTTATCTTCTTTCATCTAGACTCTACTATCGGTATTGGAGTTACACCAATTCATGCACATTGTGCTCGCGGACTGTACCGCCGGTCGGGAATTACACCCTGCCCTGAAGATTAATTCAAGTGTATTATATTCCAGTTTGTAATGAATGTCAAATAAAACTATAAAAGCATTCAAATAAATGAATGCTTTATAATTTTCATATCTTTTATTGCATATGTGAAGTCGGCTACTTCTTTAGCGAATTCAATATCATGCGTAATAATAAGGAATGTTTTTGATTTTGCTAGGTTAGATAATAGCTCAATTAGATTTCTCGTATTTTCTTGATCCAATGAACTTGTTGGCTCATCTAGTAATATAATATTGTTATCCATGACAAGTGTTCTAGCGATTGCTAGTCTTTGTGCTTCGCCCCCACTAAGGGAAGCTATTGTTTTATCAATTAAATACTTGATACCTAGTTCTTCTAATATTTTTACTGATTTTTTATATGCTTCTGCTTTACTTGTTTTTTTCACAACCCTTTGTGGTAATACTAGGTTGTTCAAAACTGTTAAATGAGGATACAATTCATACTTTTGAAAGACCATACCCACATGTGATTTTTCACTAAGATTAATTTGTCCTTTGTAGTCATTTTCTAACCCCATAATCATTCTAAATAGAGTCGTTTTACCTTCTCCACTTTTACCAACTAGAACTGTTACCTTATTTTCTTCTACAATTAAGTTGGCTTCTTCAAGTAAAACTTGTTCCCCAAATGCCTTTGTTACATTTCGTAATTCTAACATGTAATCACCTATAATATGCGTACTTCAGTTCCACTCTTTTTGATATTTTAACAACAACATATGACATTAAAACATATAGGAGTCCAACAATGATAAACGCTTCTATTCTATAGTCTCTTGATACTATTTCTTTGGCATTTCTTAGTAAATCATTTAGAGCAACTGCAGCAACTAAGGCTGTATCTTTAATTAATGTAATTACCTCGTTACTAATTGACTGTAGCGATCTTTTTAAAGCTTGTGGGATCACAATATAGAAGTATGTCTGAAACTTATTAAATCCAAGCGTTTTAGACACTTCCATTTGCCCTTCACTGATTGACAATATACTGCCTCTAATAATTTCTGTGAAATAAGCTCCATAATTTAACGTAAAGATTAAGATTGCTACATTTAATCTATTTAGAGTAATTCCAAATGCGGGTAACCCATACATTCCAAAATATAGTTGTAGCAATAATGGTGTTCCTCTAAAAATCCAAGTATATGTTGAGATTACTTTATTAAGAATCATTGAATTAATAGTTGTTAATGAAGCAAGTAGTATTGCGAGTGGTAATGAGAATACAATTGTTAATGAAAATACAATCAATGTTGTCTTCATTCCTTGTAGAATATAAGGAAGAATATCTAAATAATATATAAAATCCATTATTTTCTAAAGATGTCTTCTCCAAACCAAGTATTTGAAATTGTTGTCGTTGTACCTGCAGTTACTAAAGCATCCAAGATACTATCAATTTCATCTCTTAATTCGACATCATCCAATCTAAACCCAATACCATACTGTTCTGCTCCTAATGATACATTAGTCACTTCTACAGCGTATTGATTAAGTTCTACAACATATCTAGCATTTATTTCATCAACAACGATAGCATCTATTCTACCTGCTGTTAAATCCATAACAGCTTCAACAAATGTATCAAACTGAATCATCTCATCAATAGAACTATAAACGTCACTACCTTGGAGTGCGCTTTGTCCACTACTATCAATTTGAACACCCACTTTTAGACCGTTTAAGTCACTAAGTTCCTCTAATGAAAAACCTTCTCTTACTAATACAATTTGATTGTTGCTTAAATATGGAGCACTAAATAAGATACTTTCTTCTCTTGCTGGTGTAATAGATAGACCATTCCAAATCATATCAATGTTTCCTGCATTTAATTCTAATGTCTTTGAATCCCATTCAATTGGCTGAATTCGTAATTCAACCCCAAGTTCTAAGGAAACTGCTTTTGCTAAATCAATATCGAATCCAACAACTTCTCCATCTTCATCTCTAAATCCCATAGGTGCGAATGTATCATCTAATCCAAGAATAAGATACCCTTGTTCCTGTACTTTTTCTAAAGAATTTAAATCATCGTCTGTTTTAACGCAACCTGCTAAAAATAATGTAATAATTACAGTGAATACTAATAATGTTTTTTTCATAATTTCCTCCTTGAGTTTTAGTTTACAAGTTCGATTATACTTTAACGCTTTAACGTAGTAAAGTGTTAATCTTATGTAAACGTTTTATTGATTTGAAAAGAAAAGAAAAAACGGCTATAAATAGCCGTTTTATTTAATTTTTTTTAAGTCCCAAATTTCTGTAGCATATTGCTCGATTGTACGATCACTTGAGAAATATCCTGATTTAGCAATGTTAATAATTGCTGATTTAAACCATGCTTCTTCATCTTTATATAAGTCATTTGCTCTTGCGTGAGCAAGACGATATCCTTCAAAGTCTTCAAGTACAAGGTAGTTATCAGAATTCAATAATCTATCTCTAATTGCAATGAATTCATCTTTATCTACTGCGTTAAAGAATCCATTTGTTAATTGATCAATTACTAGTTTTAAATCTGTATGATTTTCATATACAGTTCTTGGATTATAAGTACCTGCATTATTGATTGTGTTTACTTCTTCTGCATTTAACCCAAATAAGAGAATGTTTTCTTCCCCAACCAGTTCAGCAATTTCAACGTTCGCTCCATCTAAAGTACCTATAGTTAAAGCACCATTCATCATAAATTTCATATTACCTGTTCCACTAGCTTCTTTTGAAGCTGTAGAAATTTGTTCACTTAAGTCACAAGCAGGCATGATTGCTTCTGCGTAAGTGACGTTGTAGTTTTCAACAAAGACTACTTTTAATAGTTTATTTGTTTCTGGGTCATTATTTACTTTTTCTGCAATAGTATTAATTAGTTTAATAACTTTTTTAGCAAAGTGATATCCCGCAGCTGCTTTCGCACCAAAGATAAAACTATGTGGGTAATAATTCGCTTTAAAGTTTTCATCACTTTTTAGTTTATTATATACATACATTATGTGTAAAGCATTCATTAGTTGTCTTTTGTATTCATGTAGTCTTTTTACTTGGATATCAAAGATACTATTCGGATCCAATTGAATTCCTTGTTCTTTATAAATACGTTCTGCTAATGCTACTTTTTTGGTTTTCTTCATATCTTTTACTAGTTTACGATATTTCTTTGTATTTGCTTTTTTCATCAATAATTGTAATTCATTAGGATCGTTTATCCAGTTATCAGAAACCATGTCTACAATTTTACTTAATTCAGGATTCGAATGTAATAACCATCTTCTATGGGTAATCCCATTTGTTTTGTTATTGAATTTACTAGGATATAGATCACTAAAGTCTTTCATTTCAATATTTTTAAGAATATTTGTATGTAACGCAGCAACACCGTTTACACTAAATGAACCTACAATGGCTAAATGAGCCATATGAACTCTATCATAAGAAATAATGGCTAATTTTGTTATTTTTTCTTGGTCATATCCTTTATCTAATAACTCTTTACAGAATCTAGCATTAATTTCTTCAACAATTTGATAAATACGTGGTAAAACCGATGAGAAAATATCTACAGACCATTTTTCCAAAGCTTCTGCTAATATTGTATGGTTTGTGTATGCACATGTGCGAGTTGTAATGTCCCATGCGATATGCCATTCTAAATCATGATCATCTACTAATAATCTCATCATTTCAGCTACAACAATTGAGGGATGAGTATCATTAATTTGAATTACAACTTTATCTGGTAACGTTGTAAAATCACCATACTTTTCTAAATGTCTATCAACAATGCTTCTAACTCCAGCTGCACTAAAGAAGTATTGTTGTTTTAAACGTAATACTTTACCTTCTCTAGTTGTATCATCTGGATATAAGAATCCACTAATTTTTCTAATTGCTGTATCGTAACTAAAAGCATCAATATTTTCAGGACGTTTTTCTGTTGGTTCTGCATTCCATAAACGTAAATGAGTAATTATACCATTTTGATTCCCAACAATTGGTACATCATAAGGTACTGCACTGATTAATTCATCTGGGTAATACACAGCACTACCATCTTCGAATTTTACATATCCACCAAATGGAACCGTAATACTCTCTTCTTCTTTTCTTACTTCCCAAACATATCCGTCTTTTAACCAATCATCTGGTTTTTCAAGTTGGTACCCATCTTGAATTTTCTGTTCAAACAATCCATAACGATAACGAATACCATTTCCATACCCAGGATATCCTAGAGATGCTATTGAATCTAAGAAACATGCAGCTAGGCGTCCTAATCCACCATTTCCAAGTCCAGCATCACTCTCGTAATGTTCAATTTCATTCAAATCTAAATTTTCAATTTCTAGCCCTTTTTCAATCACATTACGAAGTCCTAAATTCATAATATTATTAGTTACTAATCTACCCATTAAAAATTCCATAGAAAAATAATAGACTTCTTTTAAGTTATTGTTAGATAGAACATTTTTAGTATCCATCCATTCTTTGGCAATAACTTCACTAACCATTTCTCCTAAAACATTATATTTTTGTCTTACGCTCGCTTTACTAAGCGAAACTATATATCGTTTTTCCAAGCGAGATTTGAACTCACTTAGGAACGTGTATTCATCTGTAAAATATGTATTCATATATATCACTCCTAATTCTTTCTCATTATAGCAAAAAGATAACGATTTAGATTGCTGAAACCGTTATCTTAATAAAACTTTTAAATATAACTATATTAAATTGTACTTAATTTTCAGTTATAGCACGATAAAAGTCAACATATTTACGTGCAGATTTTTTTAAGGTATTATCCGTTTTCATTGCTCTTTTTTGTAATATACCCCATACATCTTTTTGATTTCTATATACATCATACGCTTCTAATATCGTATCTTTCAATTCGTTAGCATCATAATTCGAGAACTTAAATCCGTTTCCTTTTCTAGTTAGATGATCATACTTAAATACCGTATCTGCTAGTCCACCAGTATTTCTTACAAGCGGAATAGTTCCATATTTTAATGCAATCATTTGACCTAAACCGCATGGTTCAAATTGAGAAGGCATTAAGAACAAATCTGCACCTGCATATATATAGTTAGGTATTGTTGCATCATATCCTAAATTCAACTTAATTTTATCAGGATATCGTTTTTCTAGTTTTAGTAATTCATCTTCGTATTTCTTGTCACCTGTCCCAAGTAATACAAATTGAATATCATTCTTGCTAAAAACCTCATCAAAACTGTGGATAATTAAGTCAAAGCCTTTTTGTTCAACAATTCTAGTTACCATACCAATAACCATGGTTTCAGGGTCTTCTTTCAGCGCCATTGTTTTTTGGAGAAATTGTTTGTTTTTAGCTTTACCCTCACTATTATCAGCACTGTAATTACTGAAAATAAGCTTGTCAGTTTCAGGATTAAACGATGAAGATATTCCATTTAAAATACCATAAAAATCACGTTCTCTTTTTAGCAATGAATATGTTAGGTTTTTACCATAATATTCATATTTTAGTTCTTCTTTATAGGTTGGCGAAACTGTAGATAATCTTGTTGCTGTATTTATTCCAATTTCTAAGAAGTTTATATTATCATCTCTGAAAATAAAATTAGTAATTCCTAATTTTTTGATCACATCATTTGACGCTTCCCCTTGATAATTTATATTGTGAATTGATAGTAATGTTTTGACATCACCATGTTTCGAATTATCTAGTAGTAAAGGTATTAGTGATGTATGCCAATCATTGATATGAATTAGATCAAATGGGTCTAAGTCATCTAGTAATTCTACGACTACTTTATTAAAGAACGCAAATCTATCCACATCATTTTCTAATCCATAAACATTATCGAAGTCAAAGAAATCATGTGATTCAACAAAGTAGTATTTTACTTTTTTATAGATGTAGCTATAGCGTCTTATATGATAGGATTCTCCATCATATACTACTCTCTTTGATTCTCCACGTTTTAGACTTTCACTAAAGGTATCTTTAATCTTTTTATATAACGGTATTATAACAGTCACATCTTGGCCCAATCGAACAAGATTTCTACTTAAAGAACCAATAACATCAGCAAGTCCACCAGTTTTAATAAATGGTGTTGATTCACTTGCCACCATTAAGATTCTTAATGACTCAGCATTTGTAACTAATTGTTCTTTTTGTGAAATATATGGCTCTCTCAAAGTTCCTGAAACTAAGGTATCTTTTTTAACGATAGTTTGCTTGTCTAAAATCGCATATTCAATATGTGCATTTTCTTCAATAAAACTACCTGACATCACATAACTATTTTTAATAATGGCACCTTTTTTAACAAATACATCACGACCAATAATACAATTGATTATTGTCCCATCGATGATGCTTCCGGAAGATACCATAGAGTTCTCAACTTTTGCATTACTAAGATACTTAGCTGGTGGTGAGGGCTTTTCTTTAGAGAACACAGGTCTATCTTCTCTAAAGACATTTCTACCATTATCAAATCTTAACATATCTAGATTTGATTTTAAGTAGTTAAATGAATCGGTAATTGTTCTTGTATATTGTTTGTGTTTATAAATATGTGTTTTTAAATTAGGTGCTTTATCTACTAAATCTAACATAGATCTATATTCTAATGAGTCATATGATAAAACAAATTCTAATAATAGTTTTTTCTTTATCACAAATGTTTTCAATCTGATGTTTTGAAACATTACTTCTGTAATATCAGCATCACTTTCAATGTGTTCAAACAACACATCATTAAAATCAATATTCCAGACTATATTTGGTGCAGTTATAATCGCATATTCTTGTCTAGAGCGTTTAAAGAATTCAATGTGTTCATACATCCTTTGAAAGGTAATCATGTTTCCTGGTAGGATATACAGGTTTTTAGGTGGTAAAATGAACAACCCATCACGTCTTCGATCTAAGTCCCATTTTTTACCACTACCAACATGATCTTGGAGACTTCGATAATTCCCATATGGAAAAATCGCAACATTGGTAATTTCACTGTTACGCATATTTGATAATGTAAAGTCGATTAATCTAAATTTACCGGCAAATGGTAATGCTCCAGGCATACGATGCATTGTAACTTGATCTAAATTATCTTTGAAAGTGGCATCAATAATGGCTAACATACTATTCATCATTATCACCTTTCTTCCATAGATACTCATTATCAATTACAGTAACTTTATCAAATATAAGTTCTGTATTTGGTAGAATAACACTATTTTCTAATAAGATAACATTTTTAAGATAACATTGTTTTCCTATTTTTGCATTTCTATGTATGATCGAATTAACTACTTTACTACCATGTTCTACAACAACCCCACTACTTACTATAGAGTGTAGTAAATCGCCATAGATTAAACATCCATCACTAATCATTGAATTTTTAACTTTACAGTGTTCTCCGATATGATGGGGTGGTAGATTCGATGATATTGTATAAACAGGTGAATCTATATATTCATGCACTTTTAAATATTGAGGATTATCAATTAAATCCATATTTGCTTCATATAGACTTTCAATTGTTCCAACATCTCTAAAGTATCCATTGAATTTATGAGACATCACTTTATATTTTTTTTCTAAAGCCAAAGGAATAATGTCTTGTCCAAAATCAAAGTTATTATCTAAATCAAATTCTAATAATTCTTTTAATATGTTCTTTTTGAAAACATAGATTCCCATAGAAGCTTGGTTTGATTTTGGGACTTTTGGTTTCTCTTCAAAGCTAACAACGTCACCTTTAGAATTAGATTGTAAAATTCCAAATCTAGAAGCCTCTTTTGTCACCTTAAAAGTAGCAATAGTGATATCTGCATCTCTTTTAATATGTTTGGCAATCATTTTGTTATAATCCATTTTATAAATATGATCTCCACTAAGAATTAAAACATGTTCAGGATCGTAGTGTTCAATATATCTGAAATGTCGCAAAATAGCATTCGCTGTACCTTTTTGCCATAGTTCACCTGATTGGGTTGTGTATGGTGTTAAGAATGTCACTCCACCTTCGTTAACATCTAAATCCCATGTACTCCCACGACCAATATATGTCATTAATTCGTGTGGTTCATATTGCGTTATTATTCCACAAGTATCAATTTCAGAATTAGATAGGTTACTTAAAACAAAATCAATAAGCTTATATTTACCACCAAAAGAAACTGCTGGTTTAGCCGTTTCTTTTGTTATATTTCCTAATCTTGTTCCTCTGCCACCTACCATAACCATGGCAATCACTTGTTTTTTCATCATTAATCACCTAACTTTAAAATCGTTATTGATAATGGACTTAACATTATTTCAATAGATTGTTCAAATCCATGCATTTCATTGTCTAATGACCCTATAGGGTCTCCATTAAATATATTACTTCCTCCGTACACATCTTTGTCACTATTAATCACTTCAACGTAAGTTCCTTTTTGGGGAACTCCTATACAGAAGTCATGATGAACTAATGGTGTAAGATTTAGAACTACTATGACAAAATCACTTTTGTCTTTTGCATATCTTATAAAACTAAATACAGATTGATTGGCATTATTTGAATCAATCCAATCAAATCCTTCTTTTTGGTGATCCATTTCATATAAAGATTTATTATATTT
>Ga0307989_1000830_pt1 | contig 18256 bp, 20 predicted proteins | sample EllFjometagen185_FD_203164 | JGI IMG/M metagenome (GOLD analysis project Ga0307989, IMG submission 203164) | Marine microbial communities from Ellis Fjord, Antarctic Ocean - #185 | ecosystem: Environmental > Aquatic > Marine > Unclassified | place: Southern Ocean | collected 2014-10-08
AATATCCATTGCCGCACCTGTTGGTATCTCTTGATCCTATACATTGGAGCCAGGCTATTTTTTTCGGTTCTTTTTCATCTGATGGCCGGACAAGATGCCCCATGGTCGGGCCGCCGGCACTTAAAATTCTTTCAAATTCAAGAGACGTCAGAACATTTTTTGATCTTTTGTACATATAAGTGTCATCGAGAACTGACGGATCATAGGTTGTTGCACCCGTGGTCAGAATAACTGACCCCACGTTCAAATCTCTTACCCTTACCTGCTCATCATGGTTAACAGCTCCAGCAAGACAAACATCTACGCACTGGTAGCATTCTGAACAAATACCACAGGAAAGACAACGGGCAGCCTCTTTGTCAATGGCTTCCTTGGCAAGATTCAAGGTCACTTCCTTAAAATTGCCTTCTCTTTCATCAATACCTATTTTTACAGGCTTTGGCCGCAAAAGTTTCTGAACATCAATCATTTCCGGCTTTTCAAAATCCCAGGATTTTTCACGGCCTTCATTTAAATCCTGGCCATTAATAAACCGGTGCATACTTTCTGCAGCGGTCTTTCCACTGGCAATGGCATCCACAACGGATTTGGGGCCATAATATGCATCTCCACCGGCAAAAACCCAGTCAATGGGCGTCTGCAAGGTAACAGGATCTGCCTCAAGCCCGCCGGGCGGAGTTAAGGCAATACCTTCTTTATCAGCAAATTCAAGTTCCCCCATCTGGCCGATGGCCACAATCACTGTGTCAGCTTCATAGGAGGTAAGTTTGCAATCATCATACTGGGGACTGAATCTCCCGTTTTCATCAAATACGGAGGTACATTCCTGAAATTCAACTTCATCGGCTTTCCCGTTTGTACCTAAAAATCTTATGGGACCCAGACTATTGACGATGTTGACTTTTTCTTCAATAGCCTCTTCAATTTCATAATCCCAGGCCGGCATTTCATCCCGCTTTTCAAGGCAGACCATTGTAACTTCCGTGGAACCGAGTCTTCTGGCGGTCAGGGCAACGTCAACGGCCACATTACCACCGCCGATAACCATTACCTTCTTTCCTGTCAGTTCTTCGGCTTTACCAAGGGCGGCATCTCTTAAGAGGTCAACGCCTTTAATAACGCCATCAAGATCTTCTCCCTTTACGCCTAATCCTCTGGAACCATGGAGCCCGGTTGCCATGAACAGCGCACTGTATCCGTCTTTTTTAAGACTTTCAAGGGTAACATCCTTGCCAAACTCAACCGAGGTTTGAATATCAACGCCCAATTTTTCAATCACCTCAATCTCTTTTGCCAGTTCTGCTTTGGGCAGCCTGTACTCTGGAATACCTACGGTCATCATACCGCCTTTGACCGGCAGTTTTTCAAATACAGTAACCGAATATCCCTTTTGCGCCATATAATAAGCTGTGGTCAGCCCGGCTGGACCAGACCCCACAATGGCAATCTTCTCATCCCTTTTTTCTTCAACCTTAGGGATATATGGGTCATCCCCTTCAAAATCCAGTTCTGCCAAATACCGGTGAAGATACTGGATGGCGAGCGGTTCATCAGCATCCCCTCTGGTACATGCCGCCTCACAGGGATGGTGGCAGACTCGACCGCAGGAGCCTGGGAAAGGATGTTCATCTTTAAACAATTTTAAGGCTTCAGCATATTTCCCCTGGTTCATCAAGGCAATAAACCCCTGGATGCTCACATGAGCTGGGCAGGTGGCCTTACACGGTGCAGTTCCTCTTTTAGAAATCCCATATCCACCGGGTATGGCTTGTTCATATTGCTTGAAAATAGCTTTCCGCGGTGCCATGCTCTCGTTGTGTTCGCTTGGTACATCCACCGGGCAAACCTTGGTGCACTCCCCGCATGAGGTACATTTTAATAAATCAACAAACCTTGGATTTTCCCTCACCTTTGCGGTAAAATTTCCCTCTTCTCCCTCAACCTCAAGAAGTTCCGTATTTGTCAATAATTCGATATTCAGATGCCGGCCGACCTCGACCAGTTTGGGTGAGATCACTCACATGGTGCAGTCATTTGTCGGGAATGTCTTGTCTAATCTTGCCATCATACCGCCGATTGCGTATGATTTTTCAACCAGATACACATAATACCCTGAATTGGCTAAATCTATGGCAGACTGCATTCCCGCAATTCCGCCGCCAAGAACCATGACAGAACCTGCAAGATCTTTCTTTGTTGTTGAATTTTGGGTCATTATTTTTAACCTCCTAACCTTTTTATAATAGCTTTACACATTAAAGCTACAAACGCTGCCTGATCTTTAATTTTCCCAAAAATCGACAGCTATCTGTGCAAAAAAAACCTGGCAATTGAATTTTTCCAATTTATCAGGCTTTTATATCAATTTCCGCTTTGACAAGACAGTGATGAATCAATGACTTGCAAGAATATATAAAAAAACCGGTTTTTCTTTTGTCCTGAGAAACATCAGTCTGATGCTCATCAAGACCCAAAACCGGTATTCTGCAATAAGCTTTCTCTGACCAGGGAATTATTCCTGTCAGTTTTTTTATATCAGTGCAAAATAGTTGCACAATAATGCTAAGTCCTTCACTTCCCAAATAAAGCGGTATGGTTAATCGAATAAACCTATACTTCTGCTATTTTCAAACCCTTAAGTAAAGAAAAGTACTTTTTTTGTCAAGCACTATTTCCAATTCCAGGTGGAGAGACTATACAAAAGTATAGGAATTATAGGCTTGAGTCAGATACTACAAAATATAGGTTCAGGAATTATAGGTTTGGATAGAATATCCAATTATAATAGAATCTAATAATTTATATTTTTTTTGTTCCGCACAAATTTAGGTGTATTGAAATAGCCGGCATAGGAAATGATATTTGAATTATTCGAGAATATCTGTCCTTTTCTAGCGTCCTTGTTCCAAATCTTCATTGCTTGAGTTCCAGGGTGCAATTTTAAACAATAAAAGTATTCCCGGAATTGCGATAAGGGCACACAAATAGTAAAAGACATTCCATCCCAGGTATTTGGACATATAACCTGTCAATGCTGCGGCAAAGACACCAGGAACCCCCATAAAACTGGTCAACAGGGCATATTGTGTTGCAGTAAACCGTTTATTGGTCTGAATTGCCATATAGGTTGCATATGCTGCCTGCCCAAGACCTGTAGCAAAAAATTCAAATGCAACAATACCCCCCAACAATGCCTGACTGTGTTCAGTCCAGAAATAAGATCCATGATCAATATGATTCAAGACGGCAAAAAATGCCGTTGAAATCGCCTGGAGAATTCCAAAAATATACAGAGACTTTGCTATACCCAGACGAATCATGATAGAGCCCCCAACAAGAACGCCGCCAAAAAGCCCAAGCATGCCAACCCCTTTTACAATGATAAAATACTGTGCCTTGGTAAATCCCATTTGAACAATATAAGGGATTGTCATGGCACTTGCCATATTATCCCCTATCTTATACAGCAAAATGAACAATAAAATCAGAAGTGCGTAATGTCTTTGAAAAAATTCAACAAAGGGTTCAAAAATCACTTCTTTAATATTTACAGGCAAGCGCTCCTCAACCACAGGCTCAGGAACCAAAAGTGTTGTGAGGACCCCCACACCCATGACAGCCGTTAGCATTAAAAAAATTGTCTGCCATGTAAAATTAAAATCAGCAAGGACAGAAAGTCCAACAGAGACAAAGGTGCCAAGACGCCATGCATTCATCCATATTCCAGTGCCAAATCCAAGTTCATTACTGGTAAGGTATTCCCGGCGGAAAGCATCCAGAGCAATATCCTGGCTTGCTCCGAAAAAATTGAGACAAAGAGCAAACACCGCTATCCATACAAGGGATTGTTCCGGATCAAATTGCCCCAGCAAGGCAATGGTGATCATCAGGCCAATTTGGGCCATAAGTATCCATCCCCTCCTGCGACCAAGGAATGGGGGAACAATGCCATCCATCATAGGTGACCATACAAATTTTAGTGTATAGGGCATGCCTACTAACGCAAACAGGCCGATTTTGGCAATATCTACATTGGCATCCATCATCCAGAATTTTAATACATCCTTGATAATATAATAGGGGAAACCCGAGGAAAATCCGAAAAAAAACATGACCAGCATTTTCCAGGACAGCATGACCCTGACAGTCTTTATAAAAGTAGTCTTAGGAACGTACATTAAATAACTTATCCATAATTATTGCTTTTTCCGCCGTCTTCTGCGTTCCTCGTTGGGCACATAGCTCGTTATGCTTCCTCCTCGAGCCTTGAATACGACAAAAACATCTGCTAATTATAGGCAACTTATTTAATTCCAGTTCCTTAGTGGATGGATATTTCATGGAGATGGTTTAAATAAGTTTTATCGTTAAAGATGAATTTCCATATTGCAGGGAACAGCAAAACACTCAAGAGTTAAATTTTTCTTTTTCAGATCTGCCCGGCACTCAGAGATAATTCTGTCCATCTGTTCATCGGTTCTATCCTGATTTAAATGGAACAGCCCAAGTTTTTTAACATTGGCTTTGATTCCAAGATCCAAAACATCCTGAATAGAAGAATGGCCCCAATTATTTTTTAGTTTATATTCTGCATTGGTGTATTCTCCATCATGAAACAAGAGATCCGCATTTCGTGAAAAATCCAGGTATGCATCAAATCCAACACCTTCGGGATGATCAAACCCCAGCTCATTATCAGTTAAAAACACAAAGGATTTCCCTTCTTCAGTGAATTTATACCCCAGGCCGCCACCGGTATGGCTGGTTGGAATGGTTTCTATATTGATAGACCCGATGTTAAATTTACCATTCAATGTCGTATCAAATTTGATATCTGCTTCCAGATCCCCTAAACCGATTGGGAAAAATGGCAGTTTCATAACTTTTTTTAAAACATCCTGAGTATCGATGTTTTTAAATTTTCGGTCCTGAATTATTATTTTTACTCGATTGAAAAGCAACGGTCTAAAAAAAGCAAACCCATGGATATGATCCCAATGGGCGTGTGTAAAAAGAAGATAATACTGGGTGATCTGTCTTTCAATTAAGGACTTACCCAGACGGCGGATGCCTGTCCCAGCATCGATAATAATCGTTTCTCCTGATTTTGCGGTAATCTCAAGACAGGTCGTATCTCCTCCATATTTGGAGTATTGATCACCTGACACAGGTATTGATCCTCTTGAACCCCAACATTTAATATCCATTATTCTCCTGTATCACAACATAAATTCTTCGTCCACTCAATAATAGAATTTTTTAGTACTTTGAGCAAATTATAAATTTTTTTCATTCTCACAGGTTGACAACCTTGTTTGTTTTGCTTAGGAAAATACTGTGAGTTTTTAAAACAATAGAAAAATAATCATATTTAAAGGGGAATTATTGTATGGCACAACTTATCGCTGACAGACGGGATGTTGATTTTGTCTTGCACGAGCAGATCGGAATGGTTGAACATGAATTATTTGAAGAATTCAATAAAAAGACAATTGATTTGATTGTTTCCGAAGCCAGGAACCTGGCTATAAAAGAAATACTTCCCACGTTTAAGGACGGAGATGAAATCGGATGCAAACTTACAAATGGAAAGGTTATTGTTCCAGAATCTTTTAAACGGGCCTGGAATTTATATTGTGAGGGAGAATGGCTGGCCATGTGTGATGACCCTGAAGTTGGCGGTCAGGGAATGCCAAAACTTATAGGATGTGCTGCCCTTGAATACATGGTGGGAGCAAATTCTGCATTTATGCTGTACTACGGCATGACACACGGTGCGGCAAAGTTGGTGGAAGCCTTTGGTAATAACGAACAAAAAAAGCTTTACATGAAAAAAATGTTTGCCGGCATTTGGGGCGGAACCATGCTCTTAACTGAATCAGAAGCTGGATCTGATGTAGGAGCACTCACCACCACTGCAACAAAAAAAGAAGATGGAACCTATTCCATTCAAGGGTCTAAAATTTTTATCTCTGCCGGAGAACACGACCTTTGCGAAAATATCATTCACCCGGTACTGGCAAGAATTGAGGGAGCACCTGCAGGGACTAAGGGGATTTCCCTTTTCCTGGCTCCTAAATACAATATCAATGAAGACGGCAGTCTGGGGGATTTCAATAATATCGTATGTACAGGCCTGGAACATAAAATGGGAATTCACGGGAATGCCACAGCCTCTCTTTCCCTTGGAGAAAAAGGCGAATGTATCGGCACCCTTCTGGGTGAAGAAAACAAAGGAATGCCGGAAATGTTCCAGATGATGAATGAAGCCCGTGCCTTCATTGGAATGCAGGGATTTGCAGTGGCATCTGCTTCTTATATGTATGCTCTTGATTATGCCAGAAACAGGATTCAGGGAAGACACCTTCTGGCTGGAAAGGATCCTGAGGCAAAAAGTGTTCCCATTATCCAGCATCCAGATGTTAAACGACAGCTTTTGAACATGAAAGTCTATACAGAAGGCATGAGATCTTTGATCTATTATTATGGCAAATGCTCTGATATTGTCCACACAACAACTGATGAACAACTCAAAACAGATACCAGTTACCTGATTGAAGTTTTAACGCCCCTGGTTAAAGGTTATATCACAGACAGGTCCCTGGAAGTCTGTTCCCATGGGGTACAGGTCTATGGCGGCTACGGCTATGTTAGTGAATTCCCTGTTGAGCAGCTGATGAGAGATTCAAGGATTTGTATGATTTATGAAGGCACCAATGGTATCCAGGCCATGGATCTTATCGGCAGAAAACTTTCAATGAATAATGGAGAGAGCTTTCAATATTTTATTGATAGGATGAAAGAAACCATTGAAAATGCCAAAGGAATTATAGGCATTGAAGATTTGGTTGAAAAAGTTAACCATGCAGTAACAAGGCTTGAAACCCTGGCCCAACAAATCAGACTAAGAACCAGATCTAAAAAAGTGTTCAATGCATATACTTTTGCCCATCCTTTCCTTGAAGTAACCGGGGATGTCACCTTTGCATGGATGCATCTGTGGAGAGCATCTGTGGCCGCACCTAAACTTGCTAAGAAAGTCGGCAGCCTGGATAAGGACGCTGTTGCAGCCAAGGCTGTAAAAAACAAGGATGCCGCCTTTTATGCAGGCCAAATTGAATCTGCAAAATTTTTTATTAATACCCTTCTTCCATCAAGTTATGGTAAGATGGATGCTATCGCCGAAGGCGACTCCAGTGTGGAGGATATTCTGGACGTATCTTTTGGTTCAAAATAAACTATTTTTTAAGAGGCGGAACAAACATGTTTGACTATCTGAAAAAAGGCATTTTAACAGGCGTTGGACTGGCCTTAAGATCCAAAAATGAAATTGAAGACCTGGCCAAAGAATTTGCTGAAAAATCAAAAATGAACCAGGATGAAGCAAAAGAATTTATCGACGATTGTCAGCAAAAATATGAAGATGCTAAAACCGGATTTGATAAAAAAATTGAAGGAACCATAGAAAAGATACTTTTAAAGCTGGACCTGCCATCAAAGTCAGATATAACAGATCTTAACAAGAGGATTGATGATCTGACAAAAAAATTGTCTGATTAAGCATAAGAGAACCCAGGACTTTTTATGCTGAGTATTAAAAATATTGGCAGGGTGAGCAAACGATACCGGCATCTGAGACGGTATCAGCAAATCATTGGCATCATTTTAAAATATGGTTTTGGAAATATCATTGATTCAATGCATATTGACCATTACATTGAATCCGGCCGCAAGCTTATCCCCTTTGTTAAAAGCCACGAAAAAGTTGAAAAACTTTCTAAAAACCAGCGAATCAGAATGGTATTTGAAGAACTCGGGCCCACCTTTATCAAGATGGGCCAGGTTCTTTCCTCCAGACCCGACCTTATTCCCGTTGACCTTTTAAATGAACTTGCACAACTGCAGGATCATGTCCCGCCCTTTGGATTTGAACATGTAAAAGCAATTATTTCATCTGAATTTGGCAGGCCCTATGACAAAATTTTTAAATCAATAGAAGAAAACCCTTTTGCCAGTGCTTCCATAGGTCAGGTACATAAGGCACAGATCAACAACAATGATCAGATTGCCGTAAAGATCCAGAGACCCGGTATTCAGAAAATCATTGAAACAGATCTAGAAATTATGCTTCACATAGCTTCCATAATGGAAAATAATATTGAGGAAGCTGCTTTTTTCAAACCGGTAAAAATTGTTGAAGAATTTGCCAAAACTCTGGGGAAAGAGCTGGACTACACCATTGAAGCATCCAACATGGAGCGGATGGCCGAACAATTCAAAGATGACAAAACCATTTATATTCCAAAAGTATATTTTGCCGAATCAAGCCAACGGGTATTGGCTATGGAATATATCCATGGAATCAAATCAGATGATGTGGATGCAATCAACCTGGCCGGGCTTGACAAAAAATTGATCACACGGCACGGGGCTGATTTCTATATGAAACAGGTGTTTGAGCATGGATTTTTCCATGCTGATCCCCATCCAGGCAATATTTTTATCCTGGAAAGAAACCGCATCGGTCCCGTGGACTTCGGCATGGTAGGATTTGTGGATCATCACACCCAGGAGGTATTTGTTGATCTAATCCACAGTATTGCCACCAACAACTTTAAACTCACTGCAAGGCTTTTATGCGAGCTTTCTGAATACGAAATCCAGCCAGACCTGGTACAGCTTGAAAAAGATGTGTCCTTATTTGTATCCACTCACCTTTTAAAAACACTAAAAAATATTAAAACCACTAAAATGGTTAACCAGTTTCTTGAACTGTGCGCAAATCATAAATTAAAGATTCCCCCGGATTTCTTTTTAATAATAAAAGCATTTATATCCATAGAGGGACTTGCCAAAAAACTTGATCCTGACTTTGACATGATTTCCCATGCAATTCCCTATGTAAAGGCTGCAAAACACAGAAAATTTACACCTTCAAGAATGGTTAATGATTTTATGGGGATTGCAAGGGAATCTTATAAATTGTTTGAAATCTTCCCCACAGATGCCGTTGAAATCCTGCGGCTGACAAAATCTGGAAAACTATCTTTCAATTTAAAAATTGAAGGATTTGATAAAATGTTGAACACACAGGATCAGACGAGCAACAGAATTGCTTTTTCTATCATTATAGCTGCATTGATAATAGGATCAGCAATGCTCATCAATTCCAATGTTCCACCGCTTCTTTTCGGAGTGTCAGTAATCGGAATTGCCGGATTTTTTGCCGCTGCTGTCATGGGGATCTGGCTTTTGGTCGCAATCATCAAAAAAGGACGGCTTTGATCTGCCTTTTAAAAGCTTACCCCTTTCCTCTTGTTGGACAGATTTTAAACAATGGACATTTTTCACAGCGCGGTTTTTTGGCATCGCAGATTTCCCTTCCAAAATAAATCAATTGAAGAGACAAATCGCTCCAGGATGTCTTGGGTATGATCTCCATTAATTCATATTCAATTTTTACAGGATCCCGACTTTTTGTCAGACCAAGTCTTCTGGAAATCCTCAATACATGCGTATCCACGACAATTGTCTGATGACCAAAGGCTGCTGATAAAACAACATTGGCAGTTTTCCTGCCCACCCCCGGCAAGGCAGTAAGCTTGGCTATGTCATCCGGCACTTTTGCCTGGTGTTCATTAAGAACTGCAAGGGCACAGGCTTTAATATTTTTCGATTTATTATTATAAAATCCCGTAGAATATATTATTTGTTTGATGCCGTTTAAAGGGGCCTGAGCCAATCCCTTGGGATCAGGATATTTTTCGAAAAGCTTTTTTGATACTTTGTTCACCTGACGATCTGTGCACTGGGCTGACATAATGGTGGCAATGAGCAGTTGAAAAGGTGTTTCATGTTCAAGCTGGGTCTTGACAACAGGGTACCTTTCTCTTAAAGTTTTAAGAATTGTTTTTATTTTTAATGCACTAAATGTCATGGAATGATTATATATGAAGATCGATGAAACCTCAAGCGGGACAAAAAATCAAATTAAAGGCCTGGGTCTATGTTCCGGCGGACTTGACAGTATTATGTCCGCCCTTTTACTTCAACGCCAGGGAATTTTTGTTACCTGGATTTGCTTTGAGACCCCTTTCTTTTCATCTGAGTCAGCCAAAAAAGCTTCTCGCATGACCGGTATCCCACTGATTACACTTGATATTACAAATGATTATATGGAAATGATGAAAAGCCCCAAGGCTGGATTTGGAAAAAACATGAATCCCTGCATGGACTGCCACGCCATGATGTTTTCAAAGGCAGGCGAAATCTTAAAAAATGAAGGCTTCCATTTTTTGTTCAGCGGGGAAGTACTGGGTCAGAGGCCCAAATCCCAAAATAAAAATTCATTGCGATATGTAGAAAAAAATTCAGGTTTTGACGGGCAAATTTTAAGACCTTTATGTGCAAAATTGTTACCAGAAACCTTTGTCGAGCAAAAGGGTCTGGTTGACAGACAAAAGCTCATGGATATATCGGGTAGATCGAGAAAAGTCCAAATGCAGATGGCAAAAGATTTTGGGATTAAAGAATACCCTGCCCCTGCCGGTGGATGCCTTTTAACTGATAAAATATTTTCCAGCAGACTGAAAGATTTGATGAATACTCAAAAGCTTTTTAATAAAAGAGAGCTTTATTATTTAAAATATGGAAGGCATTTCAGACTGGATTCAAAAACAAAAGTTATTGTGGGGCGCTCAGAAAAGGACAACAAGCATCTGCTTGACTATTTTGAAAAAGACAAAGATATTTTGTTGAACCATTCCAGATTGCCGGGGCCTGATGTAATCCTTACAGGAAACGCCACCCAAAATAACATTCTGACTGCGGCCATGATCTGCGCAAGCTATACCAAATCCAATTTAGGAGAAAATACTGATATTAAAGTTTCAACAAAAGGCATTGAAACGATCCTTTACGTCAAAACAATCAAAGCGTTAGAGTTTAAAAGATTAATGATATAAAAATCTCCATTAAACAGATCTTAATGGAGATAATTTTTTTTAAAATATCCTAATAATCTGCTTAATAATAAATCATCTTTTCCCAAAACTCTTTTTCATCCTTGTCCCAGTCCGGCCCAAATTTTTCTTCACAAAAGGCCCCAAGCCTTTTATACCAATCTGTCCAGGGGTTTTTCCCTTCCTTTTTGGCATTCAGCACATCAATAAGAAATATTTCTATATTGATCATTTCTTCTTTTGGTATATATGAGCAGGCACCGCCAAGATATGATTTTTTAATATTGTCAGGGCTGAGCGCATGGGCTGTAAGCATCACCGGTATAATATTTTTCTTATTTGCGATCTCCAATAACTGATATCCATCAACACCCATGATATCAAGGATCGCTATATCAAAGACCTGGGTCTCAAGTAGATTATTAGCTTCTTCAAAGCTTTGGGCTCTAACTATTGTACACATATCTAACAATTCTTCTAAAGAATCAAGAACATCTGGTTCATCATCAACAATCAGAACTTTTTTATTTTCCAAGCTGACATTTGACATTTCTATTTCCGATCAATTATAGTTTCCGGGTAAAATTTCTGGGTAAAGCTTGTGGACAATTTGATATCTATATTGTGTTTTTCTATTATAAGTCGCATCCACAAAGATTCAATGTAATTTTGCTTTTAACTGACCACAAGCAGCTAAAATATCCGCACCTTTGCTTTTTCTTATAATTGCTGTAAAATTTTTGTCGAGTAAAACCTGTAAAAATTCACTCGTTTGATTTTTAGAAGGGCATTTAAATTCACTTTTGTCATATTCATTAAAGGGTATCAGATTGACCTTTGCTTTAATCGGAGCCAAAAGCTTTGCAAGCCTGAGTGCATCTTCTTTTGTATCATTGATGCCTTTCATTAAAATATATTCAAACGTAATCTTCTTTCTTGGTTTCATGGTAAAGGTTTGACAGGCCTTAAGCAACTGGTTTAATGGATACTTTTTATTGATGGGCATCAAGCGGGATCGCATCTCATCTGTAGTTGCATTTAAAGATACAGCCAGATTCACATCAGTATCAAGGCCCAATTGTGTAATTTTAGGGACCAGGCCACAGGTAGAAACCGTTACCCGTTTAGATGAAAATTTGAGCCCATAATCACTATCCGTAATAATCTCTAGCGCCTTTACAAGATTTTTATAATTGGCAAGAGGTTCCCCCATTCCCATGAATACGATATTGGAAAGTTTTTTAGGGTCAAGATTTTTTTTAACCAGATAATACCTTGCATCCCTTATCTGGGCGATGATTTCAGAAATATTTAAATTCCTGATGAATCCGCCTTTGGCAGTTAGACAAAACTGACAATTCTGAACACATCCAACCTGTGAAGACACACAAAGAGTGAAATGATCTTTTTCAGGAATCAGTACCGATTCAATATGCTGTCCATCAAAAAGTCTATACAAAAATTTTTCAGTCCTATCAACAGAAGTCAATTTTTCATCAATAATGAGGCGTTGGATATAAAAATTATCTTCCAGCTTTTTACGTAAATCCTTTGATAGATCTGTCATCTGTTCAAACGCATCTGCCTGCTGAATGTATAACCACTTGAATATCTGTCCGGCTCTGAACGGTCGTATACCGTTGTTATCAAACCATCCAGCAAGATCATCCCTTGTAAAATTCAGTATGTTTTCCATTTATTTTTATCCGCCTAAAGTTAATATTTTCTTGACATATCACAGAATATATACTAATTTCAATGATTTGATTTGATATTTTGGGGTTGGTCTCTTTATGTTTGAAAATTTGAGTGACAGACTTGATTTGGTCTTTAAAAAGCTAAAAGGTCACGGCACACTGAATGAAAAGAACATCGATGATGGTCTTAAGCAGGTGCGAATGGCGTTGCTTGAGGCTGATGTCAATTATAAGGTTGCAAAATCTGTTATTTCAGATATAAAAGGCAGGGCTTTAGGCCAGGAAGTAATGCAAAGCCTTACACCGGGTCAGCAGGTCATAAAAATTGTAAACGATGAATTTACCAAAATGATGGGATCTGAGCATCAGGGCTTGAATCTTGATGGAAAGTCCTTGGGTTCTGTTATGCTTATTGGCTTACAGGGTTCTGGTAAAACCACAACAGCAGGGAAACTTGCACTATATCTTAGGAACCAAGGCAGAAAACCGTTCCTGGTACCGGTGGATGTTTACAGACCCGCAGCAATTGATCAGTTAAAAAAGATTGGAAAACAACTTTCAGTTCCTGTATTCCAATCCACAACTGATATGAAGCCTTTAAAAATTTGTCAGGATGCACTATTGGCAGCCAGAAAATTAGGATGCGACACCTTATTACTGGATACCGCTGGAAGACTGCATCTTGATGAAGAATTAATGGCGGAGTTAAAGGGCATCAAAAAAGGGTTAAACCCATCAGAAATCCTTCTTGTTGCCGATGCCATGACGGGTCAGGATGCAGTGAATATTGCCGGCTCATTTGATAAGGCGCTTGATCTTACCGGTGTTGTACTAAGCAAAATGGATGGTGATGCTCGCGGTGGTGCAGCGCTTTCCATAAAAGCAGTTACCGGCAAACCGTTAAAATTCATCGGTGTGGGTGAAAAGTCAACGGCACTGGAAGCATTCCATCCCGACCGGATGGCCTCCAGGATACTGGGCATGGGAGATGCGCTTTCATTTATTGAAAAGGCCCAGGAAGCGGTTGACCAGAAAGAGGCCAAAGCGCTTGAAAAAAAACTGAGAAAGAATACCTTTACCCTGGAGGATTTTAAGAACCAGATGAAATCGGTCCGGAAAATGGGATCAATAAAAGATCTCATGGGCATGATACCGGGGATGAATAAAAAGCAGCTCAAAGGCTTAAATATAGATGACAGGGAATTTGCCAGAATTGAAGCAATCATCAATTCAATGACACCTGAAGAAAGACGTATCCACGCCATTATCAAGGGGTCAAGGAAAAAAAGGATTGCCAATGGGAGCGGAACCTCGGTTCAGGAGGTTAATAAGCTTTTAAAAAGCTATTCCCAGTCCATGAAAATGATAAAGAAGTTTAATAAAGGTGGCATGCGATCATTAAAAAACATGCTGCCATTTTAAGGAGAAAAAAAAGAATATGTCCGTAAGAATCAGATTGACCAGAAAAGGCACAAAAAAGAAACCTTTTTACAGAATAGTGGCAGCTGACATTGAAAAACCCAGAGATGGTAGGTTTTTGGAGCTTCTAGGTACCTACAATCCAATGGTTGAGCCGGCAGCAATTACACTGAAAGAAGACAGAATAAAGTATTGGTTGGGTGAAGGGGCTAAGCCCTCAACAACCGTCCAGAGTATATTAAAGCAGCAGGAAGTCAGCCAAGCTTAAGCAGTTGCTGTTTTATATGCAACTCAAGGTATTCTCAACACCTTAATTTATGGAGATCTATTTATGAAAGAGCTGATAGAATACATTGCAAAAGCACTGGTAGACAATCCTGATCAGGTTCAAGTTTCAGAAGTTAGCGGAGATCAAACTTCTGTTTTAGAACTTAAGGTGGCAAAAGAGGATCTGGGCAAAGTAATAGGCAAGCAGGGAAGATCGGCTCGGGCCATGAGAACAATTTTAAGTGCAGCATCAACCAAGCTTAAAAAACGCACGGTTCTTGAAATTATTGAATAGATGATGAACAAAGACACTTCGTTTACTATAGGCAAGGTAACCGGAGTTCACGGACTCAATGGTAATCTTAAGGTTTGGTCCTTTGCAGAGTCGGTTAATTCCTTTTGTCCAGGCATAAGCGTTCTTTTAAAATCAGACGAGGGACTGGGCAAGACATTTACTATCCTTAAGGCATTGCCCCATAAAAAAGGGATCATACTATCCCTTGAAGGGATCGACAGCCGAAGTCTTGCTGAAGACCTTATAGGAGAAATGATTCTCATTGACCGGGATCAATTGCCGGAACCGGAAAATGATACATGGTATTGGCAAGATCTTTTTGGGCTTGATGTAGTTGATCATCAAAAAGGGTTTATCGGCAAAATAACAGATATCTTCCCAACGGGCGCAAATGATGTTTTAGTTGTAACTGACAAGGATAAGGAAACCCTGGTGCCCATGCATAAAAACTTTGTTGAATCTGTTGACATTGAAAAAAATACTCTGCTGACAACGCTGCCCGAGGATTACTAATGGACTTTACCGTATTGACTCTGTTTCCAGAACTCATCAGCTCTTTTTTTGAGCATGGCATGATTTCAAGGGGTGCTGAAAAAGGACTGATAAAAGGGCATTGCATTAATATCAGGGATTTCTCAACAGATCGCCATAACACGGTTGATGACAGACCCTATGGTGGTGGGAGCGGTATGGTAATGAAGCCGGAATCCTTACAGTACGCCATTTTACATGCAAAAAAAAAGACCCCAAAATCAAAAGTGGTATTAATGACGCCCCAGGGGAATAGGTTCAGTCAGAAAAAGGCATTTGAACTTGCATCTGAAAATAAAGGGCTCATTTTTGTATGTGGAAGGTATGAAGGGATTGATGAACGGATATATACCAAGCTTGTTGATGAAGAGATCTCCATCGGGGACTATGTCATGACCGGCGGAGAGTTGGCATCCATGGTCATCATTGATTCAATTGCCAGGTTAATCCCGGGTGTATTGGGAAGTTGTGAATCTTTTCAATCAGATTCATTTACAGATGACAGACTTGAGTATGCACAATATACAAGGCCCGAAGAATTTGAAGGGCTAAAGGTTCCCGGAGTGTTATTGTCAGGGGACCATGAAAAAATAAGATTGTGGAGAAAGAGATCTTCTCTTGAACGGACATTTTTAAAACGACCAGACCTTTTACAAAAAGGCAAACTTACTGCTGAAGAAAAAAAAATTTTAAAGCAATGGGGTCAGGAGTTGGAAAGCCTTGTTAGAGAATAACCTTTACGTGGCATTGATCCATTTTCCTGTAATGAACAAGAAAAATCTACCCATTGGATCAGCCCTGACAACAATAGATCTGCATGATATTGCAAGGGCATCCATCACCTTTGGTGTAAAAGGATTTTATGTTATAACCCCTTATGAAGACCAGGCAATACTGGCCAATCAGGTGGTTGAGCACTGGACAAAAGGAGTTGGCGGCAAGTTAAACCCATATAGGAAAAAGGCCCTGGAACTTATTCGGGTGACCAAGACAATTGAGGATGCGGTTTCCTCAATAGAGCAGGAAAGAAATGAGCCGGTGGTGACCATTGCCACTAGTGCAAAAGAGATACGCGGCTCAATAACAATAGAAGCGTTACGGCAAAAGCTTGATAAGAAAGCTTCCCATGTCATTATTTTTGGAACGGCATGGGGACTGGCAGATGAATTGATTGATACCTGTGATTTTATTTTAGATCCGATTTTTGGGAACACTGATTACAATCACCTTTCTGTCAGGTCTGCTGCATCAATTTATTTAGACAGGATTATAAATGGCAGATAAGATACTTTGTGTTTGCTAAACGGGAAGGCTATTAGGAGGAACAAATGAGTAATATAATTGAAAAATTAGAAAAAGAACAATTACGTCTTGATATCCCTGCATTTGACTCAGGTGATACTGTAAAAGTACATGTAAAAATCAAAGAGGGTGAAAAAGAGCGTATCCAGCTATTCCAGGGCGTTGTGATTAAAAAAACCAAAGGATATGCCAGTGCCCGCTTTACAGTAAGAAAAATTTCCGGAGGTATTGGTGTTGAAAGAATATTTCCGCTTTTTTCCCCTGCCATTGATAAAATCGAAGTGGTATCAGAAGGACGGGTTAGAAGATCCAAACTCTATTATCTTAGAAATCTTCGAGGTAAGGCAGCCAGGATCAAAGAGAAACGGTTTGCTTAAAAACCCCTTAAAAGGTTTCGCGGATGTGGCAATTTGAACACAAAGCAAAAACCCAAGGGTATAAAATAATAGCAGGTATTGATGAGGCCGGCAGGGGACCCCTTGCCGGCCCTGTCGTGTCTGCTGCAGTTATTCTGCCGCATGATTTTGCATGTATTGGGATCAATGATTCCAAAAAACTGTCAGAAAAAAAAAGAAATGCTCTCTTTCCCATCATCAAGGAAAAAGCTATTGCTGTATCTATTGGAATTGCCTCACACCATGAGATAGATCAAATTAATATTCTCCAGGCATCCTTGCTTTCCATGAAACGTGCTGTTGAGAATCTTTCAACCCCACCTGATTTTTTTCACCCGGATTTTCTTCTTATAGACGGTAAATTCTCCATCAACATGGACATTGACCAGACAGCTTTGATCAAAGGAGATTCCAGAAGCATTTCCATTGCTGCCGCCTCGATTATTGCAAAGGTCACAAGGGATGCAATAATGAAAGCATTTCATAAAACATATCCACAATACAATTTTATCCAGCACAAAGGTTATCCAACAAAAGCACACAAGGAAGCCATATTAAAACACGGCCCCTGTCCTATTCACAGGCGTACTTTTAAAGGGGTAAAAGAGGTGATTAATGCGGGATGAGAGAAAAAATCTGGGACACCGTGGTGAAACAGCAGCCATATCTTTTGTTCAAACCAAAGGGTTTACCATTCTTGAGACCAACTACCGAACAAAAATTGCTGAAATAGACATTATTGCAAAAGACAAAGACTGCATCTGTTTTATTGAAGTTAAAACAAGACGCAGCGTTAAAAAAGGTCTGCCAAAAGAATCAATAACCTATTCAAAACAAAAAAAGATTATATTGGGAGCCACTTTTTATCTAAAAGAAAAAAATCAAATGAATTCCAAAGTCCGATTCGATGTAATTGAAGTTTTAGAAAATAAAGGCAGTTTTGCCATTAATTTAATTAAAAATGCTTTCCAGGCTTATTAAAGGTGGACTTAAAATGAACATCGAAAATTCATTCGGAACCCTTTACATTGTTGCCACTCCCATTGGAAACCTGGAAGATATTACATTCAGGGCAGTGAAAGTTTTAAAACAAGTGGACTTGATTGCTGCAGAAGATACCCGGCATTCAAAAAAACTGCTTTCCCATTACGCCATCAAAACAAAACTTGTGTCCTGTCATGAGCACAACGAAATTAACAAAACACCACAGTTTATAACGCATTTGAAAAATGGTCTTGATATTGCCCTGATCTCTGATGCCGGCACACCATCTATTTCAGATCCAGGTTATAAACTTGTGGCAGCAGTTGCCAAAGAAAAGCTGCCCATCATTCCCATTCCAGGATGCAGCGCTGCCATTGCCGGACTAAGCGTGTCAGGGCTCCCAAC
>Ga0307989_1000832_pt1 | contig 18250 bp, 12 predicted proteins | sample EllFjometagen185_FD_203164 | JGI IMG/M metagenome (GOLD analysis project Ga0307989, IMG submission 203164) | Marine microbial communities from Ellis Fjord, Antarctic Ocean - #185 | ecosystem: Environmental > Aquatic > Marine > Unclassified | place: Southern Ocean | collected 2014-10-08
ACTCGTCAAGAATAACTTGGAAACTCAATACTTCAGTTGCGAGATACATAACATTCCAGGCCATTTGGAAACCATCTGGTGAAATAGGGACTCCCATCAATCCCTTACCGTAGGTATCCATTGCCCAGCGGGGCATGAAAGTGATCCCCAATTGTGTTTTCACCATAGCTAGACCTCAGCCAAAAACCGCTGAGGAAACGCTTACATATAACTTGCAACCGAAAATTTTGTAGGTCTACGTTTCCAACTGGCGTTTTTCCCTAAATACACGATTAATCCAGCGAATTCCGGGCACACTTTTCCGAGACTTTCGCAGGAGGTTCAAAAATGGTAATCGCCGAAATTTCAAGCAGCAGAAAACTGTACTTCGGAGTCGGACGGCGATTCTGCTTTCCGCTTTCTTGTTTCGATAAGGCGACAGAAATTGTACGCGAGCACCTTCTCCAACAATTCCGCTCGGACGGCAATGATACCGCGTCTCATTACACGACCGAAATTGTGATTATGCTTGATGGTGAACATCAGAGATTCGACCGACGATCTATTGTCACGGGCCTCTCTAAAAAGATCGCTTTCCCAATCTTCTGCGGGAGTGATCTTTTTGCCTTTGGCTCCACTGATACTGACGGTTTTAACTCCTTTTTCCTCGACCTTTAGTTTGCCGTCGGCACTGGCATAGCCGTCATCTACGCTAACGATATTGGGAATAATTTCGGTTCTTCGTATGTGCTGATCAACCATCAGCTCGAATTGTCCGGAATCAGCCGCATTACCTTCAGGTACGTTAAAACAGCTGATGAAGCCTTTTTTACTTCTGCCGATTTGAGGTTTGTAGCCGACCACTGCTTCGCGCTGTCCTTTTTGGATAAACGCAGCATTCTTGTCGGAGTTGCTCATAATCTTCTCCTTCGCCTTTTTTACGATGTCGCGCTTGATTCTATCCGTACAGTAGGCGATTACCTTGGAAAGACTCTGAACGTCGTTGTTCATTTGTTCGATCATTCTGGCACGTTGCAGAAGTTTGGTCGGTGTTATGTCCGTCATATTCGCTGCTTGGTTTACCTGAACCATCTCTTTTTTAAAAGAGTTCAATGCACTTTGCGCTTCCTTCAAGGCTTTACCGTAGAGTCTTTTGATTTTTTTGCGGCTGTTTTTCTTCCCGGCCAACATGCAGATCGATTTATGATAGGATTTCAAATTTTTGATGATGGATATAAATCTTTTGGGAGCAATGTTTCTTATACTGAACGGCTCCAGTTTTTGGCCAAGACGCCATATCCGCTCTACAAGTTGCAGCATAATTCCGGAATCGGTTGGCCAGGAGACATTGCCGGAAACAGCAGTACTGTCGATGGTCAATTCCTTGAGATCGTCAAGTCCTTCTCCCAAAGCCATCCGCAATTGAGCATCCATAATATACGAACGTGTCTCGTGGCTTACTTGATTAACATTGTCGCTTATCGTACTCCAACCGGGCATGGCGACGCAGTTACGTTGCAGGAAGCAGTGAATCGTTATGGATTCCTTAATGAGTGTCTGGGTAGCTTTTGCCTTAAAGCCTCCGATGTAGCCGCGAAGTATGAGGAAAAGCAAAACAATTTGAGGAGCCATTTTCTTTTTCCCCTGTTGCAAAATCAGCTTTTCTGCCTCGATCTTCGTTTCCTGAAACAGTTCAAGTTCTGGAAATGGCGTCAGTTTGGTTTGCTTCCATTGTTCGTCCAGTATCCTCAGTTTTTTTTCTTCTTTGGCGTGATACTCCTGATCCTGGGCAATCAGTTTTATAATTTCCGGTTCCAGCTCCGCAATATGTTCAACTTCACTGCAAATTTCCGACAATTCTGTCTGAGGTTGGGGCATGTTAAAAATATATACTGCGTCTCCACTATTCATTAGTCCTCTCTGATCTATAAAAAGATATAACACCCATATAACTGCCTAACATTATGTTTATACTATATTATACAGAGTATATTTGGCAATATGAAAGTCCATGTGTCAGAAGTATTTTTCAAGGGCCATATCTCCGGAATTGCTATTTATTGTAGATATAGGTCAGATTCATACTCTTGTTTTTTCCTATATTGAACACTAAGTCCCATTTCAAGCTAAAAAAAAGGATTTGCTGCCTTTTAGGTCTTGTCTTTAGCGGGTTTGAAGAAATACAAGAGTAAATATGATGTATCATGCTGTAATATTTGACTTAAAACTTTTCGCCTAAGGTCAAGCTATTTACTTTAAATGATTATTGCCTTGTATGCATGGTAATCGATTGGAGTGGATCAATAATGAAGAAAAGCTCCGCGAAACTTTATATTTTCATATTATGAACTAAGATATGGGGAATGGAATATCAATGACAGATTTTTAAAATAATCAATATAATGTAGATGAATAATACACACATAGTAGTAATATATACTATACTCTTAAACTATTGTATTTAAAGTTGATAAATAATCATAATAAATTTTAACTTGACATTTTAAAAAATTTTTAACAATATCAATTCATCGTTAATTAGTGTCTGACCGAAAACCCTATATTTTTCGAAGGGAGATTGAATTTGACAGTAGCAAGGTAGCGGATTTTCAGACGCACAACTCCTGAATGAGTTCGATGTGATGTTAGCTTAAAATCATCCATCCAAAACCAATATCGACATCAATTTAACTCGATTTCAAAAAATGAGAAAAATATCGCTTGACTTCAAAAAAGCAAATTCTTATCACTTATCATTATGGCAATCACGTTTTTTTCACGGAAATCATCACAAATGGCGGTGCCATATTTCGCTTTGCCGGCGCTGATGACCACAGACGCCACGGAGCGGACCGTGCTCTCATCGGTAGGTATGATCGGTACTACGCTGGCCTATTTGATCGCCAGCGTATTGACCTTGAAAGTGGTCGGGATGTTCCCCACTGAGAAGGAGGGATTTTTCTATGCGGTCCTGATTTTAGCCGGGTTTTCAGCCATCTTCTCCTATGTCCTCTTTTTTACATCCCGAAAATATGACTATGCCGGCAATCCGTTGTTCACCCGGCAAAGCGCTGAGTCGGCAACGTTAAAAAAGAAGTGGCAGGCAATTACTCAAAATCGCCCTTTTCTGCTGATCGTCAGCGCCTTTATGGGGCATAACATGTACACGGCTGTTGTCCTGGGCATGACCATCTATTTCTTCAAATATAATGTGAAAAACCCCGCCCTTTATGCGATATTCCTGGGGGGGGTGCTTGTTTTCTCGATGCTTGGAGCAGCGGTTGCCCCGCTGCTGGTCAAGAAGTTCGGAAAGAAGCAGACGCTCCAAGTCTCCAACCTGCTGACGATTGTCGGCCTCCTTGCTCTTTATCTGATTTCAAGCGGCAAAGGGACAGCCGAATTGGCCAGTCTCTGGAGAGTCGGGGCACCCTGCTTTTTTATTTTTCTACTTATCGGTTTCTTCGGCAACATCACCCCTGTTATCTGTGCTGCGGTGATGGCGGACAGTGTGGACTATGGGGAGTGGAAAACCGGGCAGCGGGCGCAGGGGTTGATCAGTGCGGTATTCATGATGGCAAACAAGGGCGGCATGGCGCTGGGCGGGGCTTTCATGGGCCTGGGTCTGATGTTTGTCGACTATGTTCCCAACCTGCCTGAGTACCCGACTGAAACCCTGCAGGGGATTCTGGCATTGTTTTTACTGGTGCCGCTGGGTTGCCGGATATTTGTCTCCGTCATAATGTGGTTCTACAACCTGTCAGACGACCGTTTTGCTGAAATCATCAGGGAGTTGAACGGCAAGGCGGTGAAAGTGAATTAATTGCAAACGGGCTGATGGCCGGCCCTGATAGAAGCGATCGCTGCGAAAATAGACGACGGTCGCTATCGGTTTTGATTTATGACAACTCTGAAATCCGGGGACATAATACTGGTATTTATTTAATCATTTTGATCCTGGGACATATTAAACTCCACTTTATATTGGGTACGCAAAGTTCTGCATAAGCAGTAATACTGAAAATTCAAGTTGAAAATAAACTAGTATTATGTCCCCTGAATTTTTGTTAACAGGAACATTTCATCTGAATAAAAGGGAGGAACGTAAAATGGGTGAGCGTAAAAAAATGAAAGCCGGATATCGAAAATTTGGACTTCTTGATATTCATGGGATTAAAAGTTCCAATGGATAGATAGTTGAAGTATGAAGCTATCATGATCGATTGAATAACCACAATATGTTCCAATGGTCCCAATCCCATGTAACTTTGTAAATCAAACTTTCAAACTACGTCCCCAAACTTTTCTACTCTTTCAGCATGGATGGCTGATGAAACCTATGAATCAAATCCATTGCTTGAAAGCATCGTGGAGGTTCTGCGAGAGGGACAACAAAAAGGAGTTATTAATACTCGATATCGGACAGCCATGCTGGTGCATTTGATTAATACCACAGCGCAGATGGCTTTTGTAGACTGGATTTACCAGGGGAAGAAGAGCAATTTAACGGAAGTACTACCGGTGGTTTTTGAAATCATCTGGAATGCCATCGGTCAAGATAATGTATAAATCTATGGAACACAAGTAACTGCAGATTAAACGGACACTTTTAGTTCACATCATTTGGAGATTAATCAAATGGAATTCAGATTTAATGAAAAAGAAGAAAAACTCAGAGCTGAGATCCGGGAATTTGTTAAGGTGGAGTTGCCGCCGAATTTTATTGGAAAAGCTTTTGAGGATGAGATCACTGACGAGGATTGGGCCTTTTCCATGTCCATATCCAAAAAGCTGGCAGAAAAGGGGTGGCTGACAATGTCCTGGCCCAAGGAGTACGGCGGAATGGACGCCAGTCACTGGGAACGGGTGGTTTTTAACGAAGAGGCTGCTTATTGGGGTATTCCTGGTCTCGGCATGGGCATCAGCGGCACGGCCTGGGTGGGTCCATCATTGATGTTGTTTGGAACGGAGGAACAGAAGAAGAAATATATCCCGGTGATTGCATCCGGTGAACCAGACGGTGTCTGGTGCACGGGTTACAGCGAACCTGATGCCGGTAGCGACATGGCGGCCATGCAGACGTTAGCCATCCGGGATGGGGATGATTATATCATCAACGGCCAGAAGGTCTGGACCAGCTGCGCGCATCATGCCCGTTGGCTCTGGTTGGCATGCCGTACTGACCCGGAAGCCAAGAAAAAACACCAGGGACTCAGCCTGATCATTGTCGACATGCAAAGCGAGGGGTTGACGGTTCGTCCGCTGGAAAACTATGTGGGCGGCCACGTTTTCAATGAATTGTTCTTTAAAGATGTACGGGTGCCGGCGGCAAACCTTGTCGGTGTTGAAGGCAAAGGGTGGTCACAGCTGATGACCGCTCTCTCCTTTGAACGGGGTACCGCAATAACCACTACTGCAGCAGCCCAGCGGATTCTGGACGAGCTGGTCATGTATACCAAGGGAACCGGACAGATCAAGCAACCGGCAATCAGGCAGAAGCTGGCCAGCCTGGCCATCGATATCGAGGCCGCCCGGGCAATGGCCCACGAGGTGGTCTGGATGGAAGCAGAGGGAATGCCGGTTCTTCACGAACCATCCCGTGATAAGGCTTTCGGCGATATGCTTGGGGAAAAACTGGGACGGATCGGATCGGATATTATCGGTGTGTACTCCCAGATGGACCCGGCGGCCTATAAAAACCGGTGGAGCCGTCTGAGGGGCGCAGTCGAACATCTTTATCATTACAATATCGGGTTTGCCATCGCTGCCGGTACCACCGACACCCAGCGGAATATTATAGGCCAATTCGGCCTTCAACTGCCCAGAGCTTACTAGAAAAAGAGGTCACGTATGGATTATTTAATTGGTAAAGAACAGGAAATGCTGAGAAAGTCCGCTCGGGAGTTCTTCGAAAAGGAGTGCCCCAAAGACAAGGTTCGGGAGCTGAAAATCGAACCCAAGGCGTATGATCCGAAAATGTGGAAGAAGATGGCTAAACTAGGCTTCCAGGGACTGGCTATTCCCGAGGAGTTCGGAGGGATGGACGGGGATTTTGTAGAGCTGGCACTCTTCATGGAAGAGGTCGGCCGCAATATTGTACCCATGCCATACTATGCCACGGTTGCACTTTGTGCCCTGCCACTGATAGGATATGGCAGTGATGAACAAAAAGAGGCATATCTACCCGGAATTGCAGAGAAAGGAGATATCTGGACCCTGGCTCAGACTGAGGAGAAGGCGACAAACGATGCTTCAGAGATTCAACTTTCCGCCACAGCCGATGGTGATGACTTCATTCTGAATGGAATCAAGCTTTTTGTTCCCTACGCACATGTTGCTAAAATGATGCTGGTGGCCGCCCGCACATCTGAAGGGGATACACCCGAGCAAGGCATTACCCTGTTTATCGTCGATCCAAAAAGTGATGGGATCAGCATTGAAGCGATTCCTACCGTTGCAAAGGACGGACGGTGTGAGGTGGCTTTTGACAAGGTACGGGTTGCCCAAACTGATATCCTGGGGACATTTGACGAGGGCTGGGATGTCCTGGACGATATTCAGCAGCAGGGAGCACTGCTCAAAGCAGCGGAGATGTCCGGCGGCGCGCATGCAGCTTTTGACATTGTCCTGGACTATTGTAAAGAGCGAAAACAGTTCGACAAACCCATCGGGCAGTACCAGGGCATTCAATTTCGCCTGGTTGACATGAAAACCAGCCTGGACGGTCTCAAGTACCTCGTGCAAAAAGCGGCCTGGCATATGGCTGTTGGGGAACCCTCCAGATTGCTGAACTCTGCTGCCAAGGCCCGGGCCAATGAGGTCTATGACGACATTGGTCACTATGGTATTTATCTCCACGGTGCCATTGGCTGGACCGAAGAGATGGATATCGGCCTGTACCACCTGAGAACCCGCAGCCTGACTTATGATTGTGGTGGTACAGACCTGCACCTGGAACATATCGCCTGTGAACTGGAAAAAAAGGTGCCTGATTTTGTAAAGATGTACGGAATACCCTAGTTTCTCAAACCGGCTGCTTTTATTCAGCCGTTGGTCTTCCTGGTAATAATATGATTGTTGCCAGGCACAACAAAAGATGCAAAAGCCCGTCACACCTTTGATGACATTTCGGTACTGAATGCGGGATACTCCCAGCTCAGAATTGGAATGAAAGGAGATGACAATAGGCCTTCAATTCTTTTTTCTTTGTTAATATCTCAATTGACCAAAGGAGTTGGAAAATGATTGGAATATGTTCATATAGTGGGTATATCCCACACTACCGGCTTAATAGAGGCCTGATATACGGTGCGATGGGCTGGATGAATCCAGCAACCATTGCCCTGGCCCGAGGTGAAAAAGCGGTGGCAAATTTTGATGAAGACAGTATTACCTTGGGAGTTGCAGCAGGGAATCTGGCACTAAAGGGTGTGGACCGGTCAACGGTACAAAGTGTCTATTTCGCCTCAACGACATTACCCTACAAAGAACGGCTCAATGCCGCCATTATGGTTCCAGCCCTGGGACTGAAAGACCAGGTAAGGGCAGCCGATTTTACCGCTTCCCTCAAATGTGGAACAACCGCCCTGCTAACAGCTCTGGACGGTGTTAGGGAAGGCGATTCTGCTAAAACCTTGGTTACGGCAGCCGACTGCCGTCTTGGAAAACCGGGTTCTCCCCAGGAGATGCTATTTGGTGACGCGTCTGCGGCTGTTGTAGTGGGTAGTGAGAATGTCGTCGCTGAATACAAGGGTTCCTACTCTGTTACCTATGATTTCGGTGATCATTACCGGGGAACCAATTCAAAATATGATAACCAATGGGAAGATCGCTGGATCAGAGATCTAGGTATTGACCAGTTTATCCCCGAGGCTATTAACGGACTTCTTGAAAAAACGGGCATGAAGATAGGCGATTTTTCAAAAGTGATATATCCATGTATCTATGCTGCTGCGCGCAGAGGCATTGCCAAAAAGCTGGGTATGACACCGGAGATGGACCAGGATAATATGCAAGTGGAAGTGGGTGAGACGGGAACCCCCCATTCACTGATCATGCTGGCCAAAGCGCTTGAAGATGCTAAGCCTGGTGACAAACTGCTGGTGGTTAGTTTCGGAAGTGGCTGTGACGCGATTTGCTTCGAGGTTACGGACAATATCTCCAAGATCCCGGCAACCCTGTCAGCATCACTGGCTAATAAGGCCGATATAGATAACTACAACAAGGTGCTGGTATGGCGGGATATTATGCCAGCCGACTTCGGTAAGCGGAAAGAGGTGGATCACTGGACCCGATACTCGGCCATGTGGCGTAACCGAAAGCTGATAGGTGGATTGATAGGTGGGAAATGCTCCAAGTGTGGAACCATCCAGATTCCGGCCCAGGATATTTGTGTTAACCCCGATTGTGGTGCTTGCCACACATTGGAACCCTATTCATTTGCTGATAAAACGGCAAAAATCTCCAACTTCACCGGCGATAATCTGGCAGCTTCGGTTAATCCACCTGCGGTTTACGGGGAAGTTAATTTTGATGGTGGTGGTAAATACATGTTTGATTTCACCGACTGCAAACTGGAAGAAGTGACCACTGATATGACGGTCACCATGAGTTTCAGGCGAAAATACTATGATGAAAAAAGGGATATTTCCGGATACTTCTGGAAGGCAGTTCCTGTAAAGGAGGGTAATTAATGTCAAGCGGAATTAAAGATAAGGTTGCCATTTTGGGAATGGGATGTACCAAGTTTGGCGAACGCTGGGAATCCAGTGCACAAAATCTAATGGTTGAAGCCTTCAACGAGTGTATTGAAGATGCAGGCATCGAAAAGAAAGATATCCAGGCAGCGTACCTGGGGACCCATTTTGATGAGGTCAATGTTTCGAAAGCGGCCACTCCGCTTTCTCTGACCCTGAGGCTGCCATTTATCCCGGTAACCCGAACAGAAAATTTTTGTGCAACAGCCACCGAAGCTTTCAGGGCTGCCTGCTACGCTGTGGCGTCTGGGGCTTATGACATCGTGCTGGCTTTGGGTGTGGAAAAACTCAAGGATACCGGTTATGGCGGTCTGCCTGACATTAACAGTGTGGATGGCTACATGACTTCCCCCAACGGGACAGCACCGGGTGGGTTTGCGCAACTGGCAACCGCTTACAGTCGTGTTCATGGACTTCCCATGGACAAGATTAAAGATGCGATCGCACACATTTCAGCCAAGAGCCATGCCAATGGTTTTTTGAATCCCAAGGCTCACCTGCGCAAAATTATTTCTGAAGAGCAAATCAAGGCTGCTCCCATGATAGCATACCCGCTGGGGCTTTTTGATTGCTGCGGTGTCAGTGATGGAGCTGCTTGCGCCATTGTCACCACACCGGAAATCGCAAAAAAGCTAAAGCCGAACCAGGACATGATTAAAGTCAAGTCCATCCAGGTAATCGGTAGTTCTGGAGAGGAACAGGCTTTCAACAACTGGGACGGCGCCCATTTTGCCACTGCCAGAGTTTGTGCGAACAAGGTGTATGAAGAGGCCGGGATCAAGGATCCCAGAACTGAAATTTCCATGTCGGAAGTCCATGACTGCTTCTCTATCACCGAGTTTGTCACTATGGAAGATCTCGGGCTGTCTCCCAAAGGCGGAGCATATGATGATATCATGGGCGGCCGTTTTGATCTTGATGGTGAATCCCCCTGCCAGGTGGACGGTGGCCTGAAGTGTTTCGGACACCCCATTGGGGCATCCGGTATGCGGATGATGTACGCTATGTACGAGCAGCTATTGGAACGGGTTCCTGAAGAGCGCCAGGTTAAAAACGCGCGCATGGGCCTGACCCACAACCTTGGTGGACTTCCTTCTTGGAACGTTTGTGCCGCCTCGATTATTGGCAGAGACTAGCGTTTAATGATAGGATCTGTAAGCCTATTGCCTGAAAGTAAGGACGACCAAGTAGGGCTGCTTTAAGTCTACAATTATCATGACTTTAAGCAGCCCAGGTTTAATAACCAATGCAAATAAATATCGGTAGAACCGGTTACATCCCCGCTCTACCATTAATCCTCAAGACTTGTTGCCCTTAGAGAAACAATATCTTGATACCCCGATCGAAGCGGCAAGGTTAAATATCTGTTGCATAGGGGTAGTTCATTTTAGATTTTTAAACAGGAGGTCGGTTTTGAAAATTGAAGACTTTAGAGACATTAAGTACGAAAAGGATGACTCTGGTATTGTCACCCTGACATTCAATACACCCAAACGAAAAAATGCCCTCAGTTCCTACACCTTTCTGGAGATTTTCTGGGCGGTGGATCATTTTGAAAAGGATCCGAATTCCGGTGTGATGATCATGACAGGGGCGGAAAACCCTGATATTGACGATCCATTAAAACAGGCCTACAGTAGTGGGGGCTATTTTTCACCTGATGCATTCGATGGGGTTCCTGATGAGATTGTACAGCAAATCGATATGAAAGATATTGCCCAGAAGAAAGTGACAGTAAAACTTTTCAACTGCGATAAACCGATCATCGCGGCAGTAAATGGTCTGGCTATCGGCGGTGCTTTTACCATGACTTTAGCTGGCTGCGATCTGATATATATGTCAGAACATGCTTGGGTTCAACTCCCCTTTGCCAAACTAGGTATTATCGCCGAACTGGCATCCTCTTTTCTTTTACCTCGGTTGATGGGCTTTCAAAAGGCAAAGGAGATTGTCTATTTTGCCAAAAAGCTGACGGCTGAGGAGTGTCTGGCTTTGAATCTGGCCAATGCTGTGCTACCGTCTGGTCAACTCATGGATTATGCTCGCGAACAGGCGAAACAACTCGTTCCTCCCGGAGGTGCTGGTTATGCCATCCGGCAGATGAAGCGGGCTTTTCACAAACCCTATATCAAAGCTGTGGAACAAGCGCTGGATCTGGAAAACGAAGGTCTCAATAATTGTTTTACTTCTGCAGACTTTACTGAGGCAATAACAGCCAGAATGGAAAGGCGGGCGCCTAATTACAAGGGAAAATAATAAGTGAGCAGAAAGTCTTTCACTACGATCAGGTGAAACAGTGTCTCAAAATACTATCAATTTCAAGAAAATTAAGGGGTGTATGGTCAAAAAACCATTTCAGACTCAGCAATTATACGCTGCATGCCAGATGAGCAACAGTAGCGCATTAGGAAAGTTTGTTTTTATATTTATTAATTGAAAGGAGATAATTATGTCAGAGATAAAATTTGATGGAAGAGTTGCAGTCATCACAGGTGCTGGTGCAGGACTTGGTAAGGCTTATGCCTTGGAGCTAGCCAAACGTGGGGCGAAAGTGGTTGTCAACGATTTAGGTGGCACAAGGGATGGTTCCGGATCGGACAGCAAGGCTGCTGACCTAGTTGTTGATGAAATCAAAGCGTCTGGCGGTAATGCGGTACCGAATTATGATTCTGTGTCAACCATGGAAGGTGGAAAGAACATAATCAAAACAGCCGTTGATAATTTCGGTAAGGTCGATATCCTCATCAATAATGCAGGAATACTCAGGGATAAAAGCATCCTGAAGATCTCCGAGCAGGATTGGGATCTGGTAGTGGCGGTTCATGAAAAAGGTGCATTTTGTGTCACTCAACCCGCTTTTGCTGTGATGAAAGAGAACAAATACGGTCGGATCATTAACACCACATCCGGTTCCGGTATTTATGGAAATTTCGGCCAAACCAACTACGCTATGGCAAAAACAGCCCTGCTTGGCCTGATGCATTCAGTGAATACTGAAGGTCTCAAATATAACATCAAATGCAACACCTTGGCACCTGTTGCAGCCTCCCGGTTGACAGAAGATGTCATGCCACCCGAAATGTTTGAGAAACTAAAGCCGGAATTTGTAGCTCCCCTGGTGGTATACTTGGTCTCTGAAACAAATCAGGATGCCAACATGATTTTTAACGCCGGTGCCGGCTGGTTTAGTAGGTCAGCCATTGTCTGTGATCCGGGTTTGGTGCTTAAGGACGCTACCGTAGAGTCAATTCAGGAGAACTGGAAAACAATCAGCGACATATCTGAGGCTAAACCCCTAGGCCATGTCAACGATACATTTCAGTTTATGAGTGCTGCGTTACAATAAGCTCTTTGCTCAGGGAAATGAAGGGCCGGTGATTCTCAACGGTCTTTCATTTTTTTTTGTATTCTTGGATTCATGCCGGGAATTGGTTTCATACTGAAACATCTGATGATGACAAATTATCCGCTAATGAGTGGTGATCACAACAACATTGTTGGGACAGCAAGACTATGGCAATTAATACCGATATTATGGCAAAAAGGGGTACGGCTGAAAAATGATCGTATAACGACGATACAGTGATAGTGTATACCCGTGGAATTGGCGCCAAAGCAAGCGACCTGGGTTTTGTATACGAAAAAGATCTATTGGTCTTTCCAACCTTTGCTGTAATTCCCATGATGCCCGCATTGGGTGGTGCATTGACCGATGCCAATCTGAACATGTTTACTGTGCTGCGCGGAGAGCATAGCACAAAGGCAAGAGCGTCCCCTTTTACTACTCATATGGTAAACAAATGATAAAACAAGCAGAAAAAGTGATAGAAGGAATTGAAGTCGGCAATGTAACTAAATGGTTTGTTGAGAAGGTGCCAGACATATCAACGCCACTTACTTTTCAATTGATTACGGGTGGTCAGTCGAATCTCACGTTTAGAGTTGCTGACAAAAATGGTAAGTGTTTTGTTTTACGTCGTCCGCCGCTGGGACAGGTGCTGGAAAGCGCCCATGATATGGGACGTGAATACAGGATTATTTCATCATTAGCACCTACTGATATTCCTGTACCACATACGTTTGGAATCTGCAGAGATCAAGCAGTAAACGGCGCCGATTTTTATGTGATGCATTTTGTTGATGGCATCGTGCATAATGATTCCGTATCTGCAGCGAAAATCCCGGAACAAGCTCGAATGAGTCTGGGATTTGACATAATGGATGTACTGATTAAGCTGCACAATATTGATCCAGATAATGTAGGGTTGGGTAACCTTGGGAAAAAGCAAGAATATGTCGGAAGGCAGGTCAAGCGATGGACGAAACAGTGGGAAAAATCTAAGACAGAAGATATACCAGAAATTGATCAGATTACAGATCTTCTGAAAAAAAACGTACCGGTGCAGCAGGGGGCTGTAATAGCCCATGGCGATTATCGGCCCGGCAACCTAATCGTCAGTGATAATCGTGTTGCAGCTGTCCTGGATTGGGAATTATGCACCTTAGGGGATCCATTGGCTGATGTCGGTTATCTCCTAAACTGGTGGTCAACGCCTGAAGAAGTGGAACTCGGACCCGGAGATAACGCACCAACAGCTGTTGGTGGTTTCCCCGGCAGGGATGAGCTGGTAACTCGCTATGAAAAATCAACCGGTAGAGACCTAAGTGATATCGACTACTACCGGTCTCTCTTATATTGGCGTCTAGCTGTGATCTATCAGGGTGTATGTAAAAGATACTCAAAGGGTGCAATGGGAGCGGGAAATAACTTTTCAATGACAACGGCGAAAGCAAATATTCAAAAGTTAATTAAAAATGCTCTGGATTTACTTAATAAATAAAGGACCATCGTTAATTTAAAATGGGTAACTCCTTGGCCCCAACAGTTTCCAATTTGCCTCCAGTATTGATTCCAAAATAGATTATTCAGAATATAAATGAAGGCATATCAAAACTTATTACTTGAAGTAAATGGTAAGAAGTCCGATGGTTTTTTAGCTGTTATTCAGCCTTAGATTTGGCGGCTGCAGACGACTATAACCAAAGGTTGAATATAGATGGAGAATGAGATGAAAGATCTTTTTAATATATCAGGAAAAACGGCTGTAGTTACCGGAGGCTCCAGTGGTATCGGGTTAATGATTGCAAAGGGATTCGTGGAGTCCGGTGTCAGGGTATATATTGCGTCTCGAAGAAACATGCTCGGGTAACTGAATTGACCTTTGGGGACGCCGCTTTTCACAGGGATCGTTTTGCCTCGATTAAAGGCTACTAACCACCTTATCCTTCCCGCATAAAAGAGGGTGAGAATCTAGGGGACGTGATCTTCGTGAGATTGAAACCACCTTATTTTTTTCAGATATTGTCTTGACGTTAGGGGTCACTTTATATGGCTCGCAAGGCCGGCTATATCGGCTGAAGTGATAAATGAAATAAAGGAGATTAGAATGCCCGATAGTGAATTAATTGGAAACAAAGAAGGTGCCATATATACAATTACTTTGAATCGACCTGAAAAACGCAACGCCATCCCTTTTGAATGGCTAGAACAATTGTGTCGAATGGTGGATGAGCTGGCGTATGATCCAGAGGTTCGCGTGATTATGATCAGGGGAGAAGGAAAAGTTTTTTCGGCGGGTGTTGACTTTAACTCTCTGGAATCTCTGATGGGTCAATTCATGGGAGAAAGCGCCGGTGGGGGGATGTCAATTCGATCGGATATCAGCAAGCTTCAAAGCTATCTGACACGGTTGGAAACAATCGAAATCCCTATCATCTGTGCCATGCATGGGGCTGTGTATGGGATGGCCTGGGAGTTGGCGCTAGCCTGCGATATTCGCCTGATGAGTGAAGACTGTGAGTGGACTATGAAAGAACTAAAGTTTGGCCTGATATGTGATCTTGGCGGACAGGCAAGGATGATGAACTTGACAACACCGTCACGCGTAATGGAAATTATGGCGACAGCCCGTACATATACATCACAACAAGCTCTCGACTGGGGTCTGGTCAATCATGTTTACAAAAACGAGAATCTGCTTAAGGAAGCGGAAAATATGGCCCGGGACATTATCAAAAATGCACCGATTGCAGTCGGAGCGCTTAAACGGGTGACAAAGAAAGGGCAAGGTATGGATTTGAATACTCTGCTGGACATGGAGGGGAACCTGCAGAGCATTCTGTTGCGATCAGAAGATGTACAGGAGGGGATTTCTGCCATGAAGGAATCGCGTGAAGCCAACTGGAAAAGGAAGTAGTAAAGAGCGTATTCTGAAGATTGATCACGATTGTATGGGAAGGCATCACCCATCAACTAGATATCTCCACTCGGCTCTGTTGCAAAAAATGGGAAAGCCGAAAAATGATCCTGAGATATTTATAATTATACAACTGGTTAGTACCCGAATTGCCTTTCAATTAGACGGATCTCTCCTATCAGGGAGCGGGAAATGACTTTTCACTGACAACGACGAAAGCATATATTCAAGAGTTAGTTAAAAATGCTCTGGATTTACTGATTTAAAAAAGATCATCGTTAATTGAAAATTGGTAAACCCCTAGCCTCAACAGTTTCCAATTTACCTCCAGTATTGATTCCAAAATAGATTATTCAGAATATAAATGGAGACATATCAAAATCTATTAATTGAACCAATTGGTAAGGAGCCCAAAGGCTTTTTAGCTGTTTTTCAGCCTTAGATTTAGCGCTGCTAAGAGATAAAGACGGGAATAATATTTTGACCTCATACCTTGACACCCGCTGTTCATGTTAAGTGATAATGGGACCACAGAAAAACTCTAATCATCGGTATTGTAGAGACTAAAATAAAAAGAGAACCCAAATCCCACCTAAATCCTCTTCTGGAAATCTCTTTTCTTCTTATAAAATATATGAGACAATTAAAGACTTTTTCCCCCGTTTATTTCCCAGCCAGATTAATGGCTGGCGGGTAGGCCAACCGCATCATTTCGCCACACATGATTGGATATTTGATGTTGAGTAATTCTGTGAATTTGGTTTTCATATGGGTGGTTCCTTTAAGAAATAGGGTTTTTAATGACGTTCTGTGTTCTGCCACGCTCTACAATTTTCTCGCTACGTTGTGAAACGGAATCCGACTTCACCGACTGGAAGTGTTTCAAACTGGTTAATCTTTTCAAATACTTCTCTAACAAACCGAATCAAATCATAAAATATCAGTCTGATTTGGCTGCATTGATTGTCGATAAAGGCTATAGAGTGACGTTCGATCTTGTGGTTAAGGTGGGGCGTCTGCGATACGACGATCACCGTCAGTTGGAAGAAATTCAGGGGTACCTGAAGTGTTCGCCAGCTAAAATTGATTTGCCTCTAAGTACAATTGGGATGATTGCCAAACGGTTTTTAGAGTTTTGCAGTTTGCTCCATAAAAAATATGAACCGCTTATACTTAACGATATCACTCAAAATGGCGGATTCTACTTGCATTTCGATGGATCGACTGAGGCATCGTGCGGTAAAAACAACCTATTAATATTAGATAGCCGGACTGGCCACGTACTTGAGAGCACAATGATCGATGGAGAAAAATATAAAACCATTAAAAAGGTTTTAGAAAAAGTTAAATCGAAATATGGAACTCCATTAACCACAATAAGCGATTTAAGACCAGGCTTTGCAAGAGTTTGTACTGATGTTTTTGGCAAAAATATTCCACATATAAGTTGCCACTACCATTTTTTAAAAACGTTTCGAGAGGATTTTATAGGTGACCACAAGCTGGTCAGAATTCATCTATGCCAAAGATTAAAATTAAAATCGGCCATCGAGAAACAACTAAAGACTCTTGACCATCTTGAGTTTAGCTATGATCCAAATGTACTTAAATCAATCGATGAGATCGAAAAATATTGGATCAAAACGGCTGATGTTTTAGGTGCGTACGGGTACATATTGAAATGGATATTAAACTTTAAACAAGACTCTACCGGTAAAGGGGTCCCTTTCGATTTACCATACTTGGATTTTTATCATCGGTTCGTTAAAGGCAAAAAGTTAATCGACACTATTTTTAAAAAGACACCTAACACCGATTATTACGAAAAATATTATCGATCTGGTTTTTGCGCTGTTGTTGCTAAGTTGAATAAAGGCGGTAAAGATGCTCAAAAATTTAAAAGCTCCATTCGTTATCTTGAATATGTCAAAAAATGGTTTAGCAAACTACGTGGTGTTTTATATCTGGAAGGTCAGACGAAAGATTTAGATTCGCTACTCGCTCCTTTGTCAAAAAGATACCACTTGTCAGAGGAAGAAGCATTGTCTATTCCTCGGAAATTAACAGATTATGTTGAAGAATTGAAAAATGAATTATCCAACCTTAATCCTCAGCCGAACAACTGTAAAAACTTAGTTCAAACAGAAGTATTGAAAAAATTCCAAAAACAACTGGAAAAGCATCGCAAAAACCTTCATGTCCCTATAGTTATCACTGAAATTGACGGTAAGGAAGTCAAGCTAATTCCTCCAAGAACTAACAACTGCCTAGAAAGCTTTTTCCGATTTGTTAAAGCACTGATTCGACGATGCACTGGCAGAAGTAAACTTCCCAAAGAATTTGGTTCAATAGGTGCGTTACTGCCCTATTATCTTTCAATGAGAGATCACAAAACCTTTGGTATAGTATTTAATGGTGACAAACTTATTGAGGAATTCTCAGATTTATTTAAAAATCATTGGCAACTTCCAGACAATATTATTGCCATGCCCAAAAGATTGGAAAATAATGAAAATTTGCATTTGTCATTGGCCCTTGAAGCCTAAATCCAACGCACTATTGGAACAATAGTAAATAAGTGAAAAATGAATGATTAATATTTAGTACCTTCGATTTGATAAAATGTCAAATATAATTTATAAAATCCCCAACAGTTTGGTAGACATATCTTAAAATATTATTTTCTATTTATCTGTTTTAATATACTTTTTTGATTATATTTGGCAAATTGATGTTTATCAATATATTGATTCATATCATATAACGTCGATTAGTACTACACGTATTTACTTCATAAAAATATGCCCCAAATTAAAAAAAATAAAAATTCCCTTGTAAACATTTTGACTTTCAATAGATTAATCAATAAAAATTCAAAGAGAAAAAAAGCCTGAATCAATTATTATGGAGGCGTTTTGATTATTTCAAGTACCAAAATAAGTATCGGTAAAATACAGGCGCAGATACATACCCGTTGTGCTGCCCGGCGTGGGTCAGGCACTGAAAAATCGACGGTTAATCAGATGGTTAAGGAGATTAAAGCCGCCAGAGGTAAAGCGATACCAGATAGTATATTTTGCAGGCTGTCAGGTTTTGGGTTTGACTTTTTCCAGGTATTCATTCAGTTGGTTGAGTGCGATTTTACTATAAATGTAATACATGTACATGCCCATCGCCTCCACCCATTGAACACCCTTTTCCATAACGTCTTCCAGAGATGATTCCTCCATTTTTGTCGCGATCCACTTCCCCGCATCCTTG
>Ga0307989_1000833_pt1 | contig 18245 bp, 17 predicted proteins | sample EllFjometagen185_FD_203164 | JGI IMG/M metagenome (GOLD analysis project Ga0307989, IMG submission 203164) | Marine microbial communities from Ellis Fjord, Antarctic Ocean - #185 | ecosystem: Environmental > Aquatic > Marine > Unclassified | place: Southern Ocean | collected 2014-10-08
AGAATGTTGAGCGTGCAATAAAAAAAGCTGCTGACAAGGACACAAGTAATTATAAAGAAGTATTATTTGAAGGCTATGCTCCTCACGGTATAGCAGTTGTTGTAGAAACTGCCACGGATAATAACAATAGAACTGTTGCTAATGTTAGAGCTGCATTTAATAAATGTGACGGAAACTTAGGAACTTCTGGTTCTGTAGTTTTTATGTTTGATCGGAAGTGTACTTTCACATTAAAAAAAGAAAATATTACGACTGATTTAGAAGAACTTGAATTAGAATTAATCGATTTTGAAGTAGAAGAAGTATGTGATGATGAAGATGGGATTATCATTTATGCACCCTTTGAGCAATTTGGATCTCTTCAAAGTTATTTTGAAGAAAACTCATTGGAGATTCTTTCTTCAGGTTTTGAACGTATTCCAACAACTACAACAAAGCTTAATGAAGAACAACAGGCAGATGTTGAAAAATTATTAGAAAAATTGGAAGAAGATGATGATGTTCAAAATGTGTATCATTCTTTAGAAATGTAATACTATGTTTTTAGCCGGCAAAAAAACATCAATTTTAAAAAGTGATACTTCAAATGAAGTAATTTGCCCTAAATGCAATACAAAAAATTCAACAAAAGTTTCAATTATTGGAACTTATAAGCATTTGTTGCAAATTCCATTTTTATCAGGTGGTAAATCTGGAGAATCAAATTGTAAGAAATGTAATACAAAATTTTATTTAAATAATATGCCAGCATCTATAAAGTTGGCATATTATGAATTAAAAGAAACCTCTAAAACTCCTATTTGGTTTTATGTAGGTTTGATAGTTGTAAAAACTTTGGTACTAATTAAAATTTTTAGCAAGTACTTTTAATGTTTCTTTTCTGTTAATTTTTCTAGTTTCAGTTTCCACAAACTTAGTAACAAAATAACTCTTTTTAGGAATCTCAAATTTTGAAAGTGTTTTAAGTTTTTTAACCTCAGCTAAAATAGTATCATTTTCAACTCCTTCAATAATAAGAATCAATTGTTCGCCTAAAAGTGAATCAGATATTCCAGCAACAAAAAAACGTTGTTTTAGTATTGTAGCTAATTTTTCTTCAATTTGTTCAGGGATTAATTTAATTCCACCTGAATTTATAATAGAATCAAATCGCCCTAACCATTTAAATTCGGTTTCAGAAATTAATTGAACTAAATCATTAGTGGTTATTCTTTCTGAAGCAATTTTTGGTGCATTAATAATTAGGCAACCTCTACTGTCTTTTGAAATAGTTATGTTAGGAAGTGTTTTATAATGAGATTGCTTCATTTCACTCGCAAAGACGTTGCTAAAATTATTTAGTTTTTTAACTGCAATATGCGTAATCGTCTCTGTCATTCCATAGGTTGCAAAAACCTCAGTCCTAATATTTTGAATTTCACCCAACAATTCTGTTGAAACCACACCTCCGCCAACAATTAATTTTTTAATCTTATGAATTTTTGTTAATGAATTATGTAACTGTAAAGGAACCATTGCGGCAAAACCATATGCTTTTGAAGTGTGCTCTAAAGGATTAGAAGTGGGTTCAATTACATCTAATTGCCAACCTAAAGTTAACGCTCTAACTAACATCATTTTTCCTGCAATATAATTAGGCGACATACATAAAAGAGCTGTAGTATTTTCAAACAAATTAAAAAATGCACCTGTAGCTTTTGCACTTTGTATCATGTGCTCTTTTTGAAGTTGGATAACCTTAGGATTTCCTGTTGAACCAGAAGTATTTACTTCAATATAAGGTACATCATTAAACCATTTGTTTAAAAAATCACCTATTCCAACTGAAATAGTTTCAGAAAATTCAATTAATTCTTCAGAAGAATCAAATGATTTTCCTTGCAATTTAAATGCTTTATGAAATTGAGTTTCAATATTCACTTTTTTAATTGGATATAAATTCATCTTCGTTTAATTCAATAGGTTTATAAATTGTACCCATTAACTTTTCTTGCCAATTTGTCCAACTATATTTTTTAGAAAAAATAAATAAAACTAACGGATATAAAATCAAAACAGGTACAAACATTTCTAAACCAACTGATGGTTCTGAAGTATCAATTAAAAGTGCATCTGTTTGAAAAACTGTCCAATTTGCAGTAACTAAAACAGCTGCAATAATATTATTAGCAGCGTGAAAGCCTAAAGCCAACTCTGTTCCTTCATCCATTAAAGTAAAAATACCTAGCACCAAACCTGTTCCAATATAATACACCATACTAATCCACCCTAATTTTTCAACTTCAGGATTTAAACCATGTAACAAACCAAAAATTACGGATGTTAGTAATAATGCGACAAACGATTTTTTAAACCAGGTACCAAAACCTTGCATTAAATAACCTCTAAATAACAATTCTTCCATACTTGTTTGTATAGGTAAAAACAGAAATGAAATAACAACTAAAATAAAAAATGGCAATGGTTTAAAATTCCAAACATAATCTTCAGGTGACATAAAATATCCAACAGCAATCATAGCAACACCTATCACGGCCCAAATTGAAAAAGCATAAAATATTCTACTCCAATCTACTTTATCTCTACTCGTAATTAATGTTACTATTTTTCGTTTGTGAATATTTTTTATTCCAAAAAAGAGCGATAACAAACCCGCTAAAAAAGTTACAATTATTAGAAATAAATACAAATTAGCGTCCATTCCTAACGTAGCGAAATTATGATTTGCAGAAGTCATAAATTCACTTGTATCATCAGCATAATAAAATGCCGCACCAATTAAAGGAATTACTCCAATAAATTGCCACCCAAAAAATAAAATGATTATAGTTACTAAATAAGCCCACCACTGATTTTCTCCTTTATATGCTTGTTGTATAAATTTCATATTTCTTGTTTTAAATAATCTGCAAAATACACTTCGAAAAACTCAGTGTCACATTATTTTATAGTAAATTAAACTTCCAACTCTTATTATTGTTGTAATGTAAATGTCCGTTTTTAACTTCTAACGGACTTTCAAAATTATTGGTAAATAAACTTCCTGTTCCTAAACCTTGTGGCATCTTCGAATTTAACGAATACGTCCATTGTGCAATTGCATTTAATCCAACATTACTTTCTAAAGCTGATGTAATCCACCAACCAATTTGTTGTTTTTTAGCTAAATTAATCCATGCTGAACTTCCTTTAAAACCACCAACTAAACTTGGTTTTAAAATAATGTATTGCGGATTTATTATTTGTAGTAATTCTTCCTTTTTTGTTACATTAAAAACACCAATTAATTCTTCATCTAATGCTATTGGAATTGGTGTTTTTAAACATAACTCTGCCATTTCATATAACTGTCCTTGTTTTATAGGTTGTTCTATAGAGTGAATTTCAAATTGTGATACTATTTTTAATTTTTCTAACGCTTCTGATGGTAAAAAAGCACCGTTGGCATCAACTCTTAATTCAATTTCTTCAGAAGAAAATTCCCTTCTAATACTTTTTAATAATGCTATTTCGTTTTCAAAATCTATAGCGCCAATTTTCATTTTTATTACAGAAAAACCTGCTTTCAATTTATCTTTTATCTGTTGCTTCATAAAAGCTTCACTTCCCATCCAAATCAACCCATTAATATTTATGGAATCTTTAGATTGTGTAAATTTTGAAGGAAATAATTCAAACAAATTATAGCTTTGTAATGACAAAACAGCTTGTTCTAAACCAAATTGTATGGAAGGAAACTCAATAAGTTCACTTAATAATTCTTCAATATCTCGATTGATATTTTCACAAAGCCATTGTAATTTATCTTCATAATCTGGTCTATCATCAATACTTAAACCTCTAAAAATGGCACATTCACCAATCCCAAATTTTTGATTATCAGTAAGTTTTAAAAAATAAGTTTCTTTGGTATGTAATACGCCTCTTGAGGTACCGCTTGCTTGTTTAAAATTGAGTATGTATTTTTGATAAATTGCTTTCATTAATTTAATAAAATTGAAAGGTACAACTATTTAAAAATTTATTATAAATTCGTTTCAAATAATATCATCTATGGAAGTTCCACAAATACCAAATATAATTTTATATGCAATCCCTTTTTTTATAGTTACTGTTATAATTGAAGGAAGAATTATTTATAAAAAAAATCCTAAAAATTATAATTTAAAAGATACACTTGCCTCTTTATCTATGGGAATTGGTAATGTTCTTCTAAATGTAGTTAGCAAAATTTTAGTAGTGCTCGTTATTAGTTTTTTATACGAAAATTTTAGACTAGCAACAATTCCTTTTGTTTGGTGGGCTTGGCTATTAATTTTAATTGCTGATGATTTTTGCTATTATTGGTTTCATAGAATAAGTCATGAAAGTCGATTTTTTTGGGCATCACATATTGTACATCATTCTTCAAAAAAATATAATTTAAGCACAGCTTTACGTCAGACCTGGACAGGTGGTTTTTTTAGTTTTATTTTTTACTTAGCCTTACCTTTAATAGGATTTCACCCATTAATGGTTTTCACACAAATGAGCATTAGTCTATTATACCAGTATTGGATACATACTGAATTAATACATAAAATGCCGAATTCGTTTGAAGCTATATTTAACACACCATCACATCATAGAGTTCACCATGGTTCAAATCCGCTATATTTAGATAGAAATCATGCTGGAATTTTCATTATTTGGGATAAATTATTTGGTACTTTCCAAGCTGAATTAGATGAAGAAAAAGTAGTTTATGGATTAACATCAAACATAAAAACATACAATCCAATTACTATTGCATTTCATGAATGGATTTCTATATTTAGAGATGTGTTTTCATCTAAAACTTCATTAGTTAAAAGATTAAAATATTTTATAAAACCACCCGGATGGAAACATGATGGAACAGGGATTTTATCGGATGATTTAAGAAAAGAATGGTTAAAAAATAATTCTTAATCTCAAATACTCTAATCCTTTAATTTACCCAGAGATTCCTTAAATTTCAATCAATTTAAATATTTTTTAATTGAAAAAATATTTAAAATTATAACTTCATATTTCCGCCAATTGGTAATAAAAATAATTCTTTTTTAGCTTTAGCAAATTTTGTAAATGCTTCTTTATGGTTAATTTTTATATAGCCAAAAGTATCAAAATGGTATCCTAAAATTTTGTTGCAATTTAAAAATGTACTTGCTTTTATTGCTTCTTCAATACCCAAGGTGAAATTATCTCCAACTGGTAAAATAGCTAAATCCAACTCACCTATTACTTCTGGAATTAATTTCATGTCGTATGTTAAAGCGGTATCACCTGCAATATAGATTCTATGATGGCTAGTTTCAATTACAAAACCACCTGGCTGACCTCCATAAGTTCCGTCTGGGAAAGAACTTGAATGTATCGCATTTGTATAATGTACAGTTCCAAAATCAAATGTCCATTTTCCTCCATGATTCATTGGATGGCCATCTAAACCTTTACTTTCAAAGTAAGTTACGATTTCATAATTAGAAATAATTTTAGCTCCTGTTCTTTTAGCTATTGCTTCAACATCTAAAATATGATCTTGGTGTGCATGGGTTATTAGAATATAATCTGCTTGTAATTTATCTATATCAATTTCTGAAGCAAGTTCATTTCCTGTGATAAAAGGATCAATTAATAAGGTTTTATCTTTAGTTTCAATACTTATACATGCGTGGCCTAAATAGGTGATTTTCATATTCTAAATGTTTTTTTTGTTTACTGCAATTTAAAAAATAATAAATAAAAAAACCACGGAAAAAATAAAATTTCCGTGGCAAACCAACTAACTAACAATTAAGTGAATTCTTGTATTAGAATTTATACTTAACGTAGGCTGTAAAATTTCTTCCTGGTTCATAAATTTTTCCAGAAAGAAGGTCAGAATTACTGTATGAAAAATTTAAATGCTCATAATATGTTTTATCGAAAATGTTTAACACAGCAGCTCCTATAGAAAAACCGTTATAAGGTTGAAGCCCAATTCTAAAATCCATAGTTCCAAAGCCTGGTGTTTCTTGCTCCATAAATGAATCTGAAATTCTATCTTGAGCTCCTACCAATCTAGAGTTTAATGTTGCCCAAAAATTATCGTCTTCAAATTTCACTCCTAAATTTGCCATAAAAGGAGGAATGTGCGCTAAAGGCTCATTAATATCTTTATTCTCAGCTTGCGTATAAGAAACATCTGATGTAAACATTAATTTATCAGTTGCCTTATAGTTAAATGTAAATTCAACACCTGTTTGAGAAGCTTTATTGATATTCATAAATTGCTTAGCCACAATTGGAGGTGTAGTTGACATAAATTTTCTTGGAATATCCTCATTTACAATTGGCTGAATATAATCTGTTAAGAAGGAATGAAAAATTGATGCTCCTAGCTCAATTGTTTTAAAATTCTTACTAAATGATAATTCAATTTGCGTATTTACTTCTGGCTTTAAATTTGGATTTCCAACATATTCATAAGGATCTACACCTACGGTAAAATGATTAATGTAACGTTCAATCATAGATGCTGTTCTAACACCTCTACCAATTGCAAATTGCGTTTGAAAACTATTATTTTGATATTTAATTGACGCATTTGCACTCACATTAGTTTCCGTTATATCACTAATTTCACCTCCATACAATGCTTCAAAATCTTCAGCAGGATCGTTAATAGATGCAGAAATAAAATCGGCTCTTATTCCTGTTGTTACTGTAGTATTTTCTGAAACTTTAAAATTTCCTTCTGTAAATACCCCAACATCATTTAAATTAGCATCTTGCCATATTTTATCTGTAAATGTCATTGGAGTTGGCAAAATAGTACCATTCACTATTTTTACAATTCTAGTCCTATTACCTTCTCTACCTATTAAATTAGCGTCTAAACCTGCAAATATTCTAGAATTATCTGATGGTCTTAATACTATTTCGGCTTTTCCACCTGTTGTCCATACTTCTACAGGTGAACTTGAAAAAGTCATCATATAATTTGGGCGACCTTCATTTGTCATTAAATGATCTACATAAGAATAAAAAACTTTAGTCGAAAAACTTTCAACCTTTTCTGAAATTTCTTTCCACTTGTAATCAATTCCTACTAAAAAACTATCATCGTAAGGAGAATCCATAGGCAAACCAGCATGGTCAATATCTCTACCAAAAGATTGTCTCCATGTTAATTTAACTCTTTGATTTTCTGTTGGATTTAATCCTACTTTTATTGAATAATCTGTTGTTTTGAAGGATGATGGAACTTCAGTTCCGTCACCATCTTCATAATCACCAAAATCTCTATAAGAACCATTAAAAAGAATATCGAATTTTTTATCTACATATAGTAACGAAGCTCCTGTAACTAAATTATTACCATTGGTTTCATATCCTCCTTCAACACTTCCATGAAATCCTACTTGATTTTTTGTCGGGTTTTTTGAAACCAAATTAATAATGCCTCCAAAATTTTGCCCAAAACGAACCGTAAAAGGACCTTTCACAATTTCAATTTTTTCTATTTCTTCTGGAATTACGTGCGTAGTAATTGGATCCATTCTATTTGGGCAAGCATTCAACACTTTCATTCCTCCGTCATATTGAATATTTAACTGTTCATATTTAAATGAACGAAATACAGGTTCTGATGCGTAACCTCCCTTTTTGGTAATTCCAAAACCTTTAATATCCTTGAATAATAAACCTACACTACGTGGTTGACTTATTCTTTTTTCAGTATCGTTAATTATAACAGATTGTGAAATATCTTTTAGTGGATTGGCTGCTACAATTATTTCATTCAACTCAATTTGAGCGGACTCTAATTTTATTATAGCTTGATTATGTAGTGCTACAGTTACTGTTTTATAACTTACATGTGAAAATTCAATTAGAGCTCCTTCTTCAACTTGAATTGTGAATTCTCCATTCGAATTTGAAACTGTAAATACATCAGCTTTTAGTGCTTTTATAGTTACATTTTCTATAGGATTATTAGATGTGCCATCTATAATATTTCCTCTTATTTTTATTGTTTGTGTATATGAAACTGTAGTAATTAATAGTACTAAACAGTTTATTAATATATTTTTTATCATTTGATTTTTGATTTTTTTAATAATATTCTAGTTTATGCTAACAACTTAAATTGTAGCATATACTTAACTTCATAATATAATATGTTATCTCTCTAATTGATACAATTAAAGAAAAATTGTAAAGACAATAATATTTCACAAATAGTGAATTGATAGTCTTTTAAAATCTAAGAATAATAATAAAATTGTGGTGGTTTTAACAAAGACCTATACACCTCTTGAAGGGTATATTTAGAAACAAACAAACGTTTCGAAGAATGATTGTTTATCTTTTTGAAATCATACGAATAATAAATAATTGGAGCTATAGGATATTTTTCAAGATCAATTTGTGGTATAGTAGATTTATGATCGTGATCTGTATGATTCACTTTATTCAGTTGTTTTTCCAAATAACACTTACCATTACACTCTAAATAAGGTTTATCTCTATTTTCACAAAGCACAGTTGCAATATAATCGTAATTAGCATAATATTCTATCAGTGGAACTATTGGTCTAACCATAGCCAACAAGTATAGTAAATAAAAAAATATGCCTAAAAACTGTTGCTTCATTTAATTTTTAAATAAAGGATAAAGTTATCTTTTATTGTTTTAATTAAAAATGACTATTGTCATATATTTGATGCCAAATATAGTCCAACTCCAAACAATATTGAAAATAAAAAAGTGCTAATTGCTAATTTTTTCAATTCTGGATCTAATAATTTAGGGTTTTGGTTAAAAAAAACAAACTTAAAATGCTTAATTATAGGGATATAAGCTAATAAAAATAAAAATTGAAGTGGTGACTTATAATCAATTACATTGTATAATAAAGCAAATAAAAATGAAGAAATTAATAAATAATAGTGATAGTATTTAGCAAATTCACTCCCTATTTTAACAACTAAAGTCCTTTTACCTGATTTAATATCCGATTCTCTGTCTCGCATATTATTTAAATTTAAAACACCTATACTTAAAAACCCAACAGAAAAAGCTGGTAAAAATATAGAAAAATCTAATTGTCTAGTGTATAAATAATAACTCCCACAAACACTTAATAAGCCAAAAAATAAGAATACAAACAAATCTCCAAATCCACTGTAGCCATAAGCTTTATTACCGACAGTATATTTAATAGCGGCAGCAATACTTAAAATTCCTAATAAAAAAAACACGGTTAAATTTATAAAATCATTTTTACCAAATGCTTTATAAATCAAAAGTATTGCAATAATTAATGTTAACGCTGAAGAAATTATAATTGCTTTTAGCATTTGCTTAGGTGAAATTGCACCACTTTGTATAGCTCTTTTAGGTCCAACTCTATCATCATTATCGGTTCCTTTTACACCGTCACCATAATCGTTCGCAAAATTTGAAATAATTTGAAAACCAATTGTTGTAAGTAAAGCCAATAAACAAATTAGCCAATCAAAAAAACCCTGAGATGCAGCAATAAAACTTCCAATAATAATTCCAGATACTGAAAGTGGTAAAGTTCTTAACCGTGCAGCATCTATATAATGTTTAATCATATATTAAAAATAATTCTAAAACAATATTTTAAAAAATAGGGTGCTAAAGTTTATTGTTTTTCGCTATAATTTCAGCAATATCCAACACTTCTACTGTATCCTCTTTGTTTGTGATTTTTACGCCATCTGTCATCATTGTATTACAAAATGGGCAACCCGTAGCAATTATATCTGGGCTAACTTCAAGTGCTTGCTCAGTTCGTTCAATATTAATTTCTTTTGTTCCTTTTTCAGCATCTTTAAACATTTGTGCTCCACCAGCACCACAACATAAACCATCACTTTTACATTGTTTCATTTCAACCAATTCTACATCTAACTGTTTAATTAAATCGCGAGGAGCTTCATATATATCATTTGAACGCCCTAAATAACAAGGGTCATGAAATGTAATTTTTTTACCTTTAAATTCACCGCCTTCAATGGTAATTCTACCCTCATCAACTAAGGATTTTAATAATTCAGTATGGTGTAACACTTCGTAAACACCACCTAAATCTGGATATTCATTTTTTAAAGTATTGAAACAATGCGGACAAGCAGTCACTATTTTTTTTACTTCATAAGCATTAAGTACTTCTATGTTAGTCATTGCTTGCATTTGAAATAAAAACTCATTCCCAGCTCTTTTTGCAGGATCACCAGAACAACTTTCTTCTGTTCCTAAAACAGCAAATTCAACATTTGCAGCATTTAAGATTTTTACAAATGCTTTTGTAATTTTTTTAGCTCTATCATCAAAGCTACCAGCACAACCCACCCAAAATAATACTTCAGGTTGTTTTCCTTGTGCCATCATTTCTGCCATTGTTGGTACGTTCATACTCAAAATATTTTATTTATTTTATTCGTGTTGACCATCATCAAAAACTTCAATAGTAACATCTTTGGCTACTAAATCGGTAAATTTACCTCTATATCTAGTTGCTTTAACTAAATGATTATCAATCCAATGGTAATTCCCTCCTCTTGGTTTTCCCATTAACAAACTATGATAGTTAAACCCATTTTCTTTTAACCAAGATTCAGTATAACCTCTATGTTCTTCAGTTCTTGAAGTAAAAAAGCAGATTATATGCCCTTCATCAAACCATTTATTTAAAGTAATTAATGCATCTGGATACACTTTAGCTGTTAGCATTCGTTCTGGTTCTTCATTAGGAATATCATCACATACTGTACCATCAATATCTATCAAATAATTCTTAATTCCTTCAGGTAAAATAGGACTTATATGTAACCCTGCTTCCACTTTTTCATGTAATAATTTCTCGACGTCTTCTTTTTTCATTCTTACTTTTATTGAAATTTTTAGTAGTATTTATTTACGTATTTATTCGTCTTTCCAATTCAATCTATCCATTTGATTGTATTGCCAAGGTGCTCCATTATTTTCAATATTCGTCATCATCATATTTAATTCTTGTGGTGCAGAAGATTCTTCCATTACTAAATAACGTCTCATGTCTATAATTATAGAAAGTGGATCTATATTTACAGGACATTCCTCAACACAAGCATTACAACTTGTACAAGCCCATAATTCTTCTGGTGAAATATAATCATTTAGTAATTGTTTGCCATCATCTACAAACTCACCATTTTTGCTAATATTTACTCCTACTTCTTCTAGTCTATCACGAGTTTTCATCATAATTGCACGTGGAGATAATTCTTTTCCTGTTTGATTTGCAGGACAAGCTGAAGTACAACGACCACATTCTGTGCACGTATAAGCATTCATTAATTGTACCCAATTTAAATCTGTAACATCACTTGCTCCAAATTTTTCTGGAACATCATTTTCAGTTTCAGGTGCAGCAGCATAAGGATCAGCATCTGGATCCAACATTAATTTTACTTCATTTGTAACTGATTCAAGATTATTTAATTTCCCTTTTGCATCTAAATTAGCATAAAATGTATTTGGGAACGCCAATAAAATATGAAGATGCTTCGAATAGTATAAATAATTTAAAAATATTAAAATCCCTATAATGTGAACCCACCAAGCCGTACGCTCAATTATATGTAAGTTTTCAATACTAATTCCATCAAAAATTGGAGCTATAAATTGGCTTATAATATTTCCTGAATTTTCATGAAAATGAACATCTGTTGCGTTCATAATAAGGAATAAAGACATTAAAACCATTTCAAAATACAAAATGTAGAGAGCATCATTTTTAGGAAACCCTTTCATTTCTTTATTCCAAAACCTAGGAATTCTAACAACCATTCTTCTAAACCAAAAAATAATTACTGAAATAAGTACCAGAAATGCAATTACTTCAAAAGAACCAATTAAAAAATTATAGAAACCACCAAGAAAAGATAAAACTCTATGTGTTCCAAAGAGGCCATCTATTATTATTTCAATAACTTCAATATTTACTATAATAAAGCCAACATACACTATAATGTGTAAAAATGCTGCAATTGGGCGTTTTACCATTTTTGACTGACCTATAGCAACCATTGCCATATTTTTCCATCGAGCTTTGGAATTATCAGTTCTGTCAATATCTTTTCCTAACTTAATATTTCTAGTGAGTTTTTTTACATTTTTTACAAAAAATCCAATTCCTATAACTAAAAGGATTGCAAATGCAATGTTGTCAAGATAATTCATATATGTAGGTGTTGATAATGCTATTTCTAAAATTTATGCTATTCTTTTTGATCTTCACTTTGTTGGAACCCTTTGTCTTTTTTTCCAAATAATGAAAAATGAACAAAGCGCTTAGGATGTAATTTCATTTCACGCAATAACTCTTCTAATTCTTTTGAAGAATTTGTTAAGTTATTGTACATCTTCTCATCCTTTAATAATTTACCTAAAGTGCCTTCACCCGCTTCTACACTTTCTAAAATTTTATTTAAATTAATAACTGTAGCTTCTAAATTTCTAACGGTCAACCCTAAATTTGCATCAACCAAAGTGTCTGAAAGCTTCGCTAAATTACTAGTCATTAACTCTGCATTAGACAATGTATTCCCTAATTTTTCTTCATTGCTTTTAACCAACCTGTCAACAGATTCTGAAATATTTTTAAAATTTGTTATGGTTGTATTAAGTTGTTCAATACTTGATTTTAAATTATTTCTACTTTTAGTATCTAAAACATCTGTTAAACCAGTCATTAATGAATCTGCACTAACAATAACATTTTCAACCTTAGCTTGTAATGGATTTAATTTTTCAGTTACTGATGAAAATATATCAGATTCTATTTGCCCTTCTAAAAAATCGCCTGGCTTTGCCATTTCGCCTTCATATGAAGGCACAACTGCTAAAGATTTTCCGCCCATTAAACTGGCACTATATATTTTTGCAATACTCTTTTTTGAAAATTCAAAATCAGTATCAACACTAAATTCAACAATTAACATACCCCTTTTTTTAGGGTCTTTATTAAACATAATATCAACTACTTTCCCAACTTCTACACCATTGATAGTTACAACACTAGCTGTGTTCAATCCTTGTACATTACTATATTCTGTTAGATAAGTTTTTGATGGACCATCAAATAAATTTAGTCCTTTCATAAAATTAAAACCCCAAATAAATAATGCAATAACACTTACCGCAACAATCCCTGTTTTTACCTCTCTCGTAATTTTCAAAATAACAATATTTATAATAGCAATATTACTAATTATTTAAGCAAAAATGTTATGATTTTTTCAAAACATCTTTAATATCAATTTTCTTTCCATTTTTAAATGCAACTACAAAGGCTGTACTATGACCTTTTGATCTTGCAAATTTTTGGAGTTCTAATATTTCTGAATAATCTAATGTGTTTCCTAAATAATACCTATATATATTTCCAACTTTAACTCGTTCAACATTTCTTAAACCTTTAAAATTATACGCTTTTGTTGCTAGTTTTCGTTTTCCAGCCGCAATTTGAACCTTAAATTGAATATCCTTATTATTACTAATAATTTCCTTAGTTGGTGCTTTTGGCTTCTCAACAATAGTATTATTTGTAGTCACAGAGTTTAAAGAAAGTTGGTTGAAATATTTTACAATTCCTTTGTAAATTGATTCTGAAAATTTTTGCTGCCCAATTGTTGAATTTAAATATGTACTTTCAGATTTGTTAGTTAAAAAACCTGTTTCAATTAATACACTTGGCATATAAGTTTGGTGTAATACTACAAAACCAGCTTGCTTTACACCTCTATCTTTTCGCTTTAAAGTGTCTGTAAATCCATGTTGAATTATACTTGCTAGTTGAATACTTTGATCTAAATACTCCTCTTGCATTAATGTTAATCCAATTATTGATTCAGGTGAATTTGGATCAAACCCTTTATAGTTTGCCTTATAATTATCTTCTAATAGAATAACCGAATTTTCAGCTTTTGCTACTTCAAAATTCTGCCTATTTGCATGTGTTCCTAACACCCAAGTTTCAGATCCTGAAGCTTGTGAACTATGTGCGTTGCAGTGAATAGATACAAACAAATCTGCATTTGCTTTATTTGCTATTCTTCCACGTTCCCATAAATCGATAAGAACATCCGTTTTACGTGTATAAACAACTTTAATATTTTGTTTTTTTTCTAATAATTTACCTACTTGCAAAACAATTTTAAGTGCTATTTCCTTTTCCTTACTGCCTTTATAGCCAACTTTACCAGGATCTTTACCTCCATGACCTGCATCTAATACTACAATAAAATCTTTTTGTTGAGCAAAAATTATATAAGTATTAGAAAAAAAGGCAATTAAAAACACTAAAAATAGACTTTGTCTCGTTGTACCTTTAATATTAGAAAAGAGTTGTGAGTTCATCAATTATTTTAATTATTTTTGGCGTTTGTTATTTGTGTGTTTCAAATATTAAGCCATACATTTACAAACAATCAATTATGTGGTTGATTAATTCTAAGCTAATGTAAAAAAAGTTATGCTATCATCCCAATTTAATAGGTTTTTTTATAAAATATTTCATTATTAAAACATCTTATAAAAATATATATTTTATCTTTTTTTTGATAATTGCTTTTAGCACTATCAATACTGTTTCTTATTCTCAAGAGTTAAATAAAGAATTAATTAAAACTCCGCAATTAAAATCTATTGACACCTTAAATATTCAAAAAAAAGATTCTATAAGTTCTATAGCAAAAGACTCAATTATAAAGCCTAAGGAGTTACTTGAAAGTATAATAGATCATTCTGCAGATAGTTTAATAAGACAGGATATAAAAAATAATAAAATTATTTTATTTAACAATGCTCATATACATTATAAAGATATTGATTTAACTGCAGGTTATATTGAAATAGATAATACAACAAGTGAAGTTTGGGCAAGAGGAATTAAAGATACTATAGGAGACTACACACAACTTCCTGTTTTTAAACAAGGTACAGAGGAGTCTACCCAGGATACAATTTCTTTTAATTTTAAATCTGAAAAAGCAAAAATTTGGGGATTACGTACCGAGCAAGATGGTGTAATTATTAAAGGTGAAGTCACCAAAAAAGAAAACGATTCAACAATTTATGTTCAAAATATTAAATTTACAACTTCCGATAAGGAAAATCCAGATTATTATATTAGGACTGCAAAAGCAAAAATTGTTCCTAATAAAAAATTAGTGATTGGTTTAAGTAATTTAGTAATTCAAGATGTTCCAACACCGCTATTTTTACCTTTTGCTTATATTCCATTAACTAAAGGAAATGTTTCTGGTTTTATTATGCCAACTTGGGGAGATACAGCTCAACAAGGTTATTTTTTGCAAAATGGAGGTTATTATTTTGCTATCAATGATTATGTTGATTTAGCTGTTTTAGGTGATGTTTATACCAATGGAAGTTGGGGTTTAAGAGCTGAATCAAGTTATGCGGTACGCTATAAATTTAATGGTAATATTAACATTCGATACGAAAACTTAAAAAATAGCATTCGAGGTTTTGATGATTTTTCTAAAACTACCAATTACAATATTAGATGGAGTCATAGTCAAGATGCAAAAGCAAGTCCAAACTCTCGATTTTCTGCTTCAGTAAACTTAGGAAGTAGTACCTATTATAGAGAGTCTTTAAATGAGTTTAATACAAATTCATTTTTAAATAATACACTTAGTTCCTCTATTTCATTTTATAAAAAGTTTGTTGGTACACCATTCAATGTATCAGTTTCAGCAACGCATTCACAAAATACAAATACACAAAGTATTACCATGTCGCTGCCTTCTTTACAATTGAATATGGATAGAATATATCCGTTTACCTCTAAATCTGGCGCAAAAAATAATGCAATTCAAAAATTAGGAGTTACCTATTCTTTAAAAGGAGATAATAAAATTAATACTACCGATGAATTTTTCTTCAAGAAAGAAATGTTTGAGACTGCAAAATCTGGATTACAACACAATGCTACGTTTAACACAAACATGAAATTGTTAAAATATTTTACACTTTCGCCTAATGCAAATTATAAAGAAGTTTGGTATTTTGATAAAATCAGCAAAACATATAATGCTACTGAAGATATTGTGGTTTCAGACACCATAAATAAATTTAGCTCTTTTAGAGAATATTCTGCTGGTGTTTCATTATCAACTACAATTTATGGGATGTTTAACTTTAAAAAAGGAAGATTACAAGCTATAAGACATGTAATGAGACCTTCTATTAGTTATGGATATCGCCCAGATTTTAGTTCATTTTTTGAAGAAGTTCAGCAGAGTGAAGATGAAAACGACCTTATTGAATATTCTCCTTTTACAAATGGAGTTTATGGCGGACCAAGTAGTGGACTTTCAAATAGTTTAAGCTTTTCTTTAAATAATACTTTCGAAGCTAAAGTAATGTCTAAAGATTCTACAGAAGTTGAGCCAGAAAAATTAACGCTTATTAATAATTTAAATTTCTCAAGCAGTTATAATATGGCAGCTGATTCCTTAAAATGGAGCCCTGTGAGAATGACTGCCGGTACAGATCTTTTCAATAAAAAATTAAAATTAAATATTAATGCTACGCTAGATCCGTATGCAATTACTGCTGAAGGAAAAAAAATCAACACCTTTAACATAAATAATAACGGTAGTTTATTTCGATTAACAAATGCATCTTTAACCATGAATTACAGTCTTGCAAGTAGTAAATCTGAAGGAGGTAAAAGTAGTTCACAAAAAAATGCAGAAGCTAATAATTCTGATGGAATATTTGGTGAAAATTTAAATGCTAGCAATGATTTAAGTTCTAAAGATAACACATCTAAGAAAGATACCAAGACTGCTAAACTTTATAGAGCAACATTGCCTTGGACTTTAAAATTAGCATATTCATTAAACTATTTAAATACGAATCGACAAAAAGAAATATCATCTAACTCATTAATGGTTTCTGGAGATATTGAACTAACACCTAAATGGAAAGTTGGAGCTTCATCTGGTTACGATATAAAAAATAACGGTTTTAGCTATACGCAGCTACGTTTTTCACGTGATTTGGATAGTTGGAAATTGAATTTTAATTGGGTACCTTTCGGTGATAGACAAACATACTACTTCTTCCTAGGTGTTAAATCATCTATGCTTAGTGATTTAAAATATGATAAAAGAAAAGTGCCAGACAGAAGATTATTCTAAAATGTATATGATATGAAAAAAATCATCAAAACAACAAACGCACCTGCTCCAGTTGGACCATACAATCAAGCAGTTTTAGCTGGAAATACACTTTACACATCAGGTCAAATTGGTATTGATCCTGCAACAGGTAATTTAGTTTCAAACTCTATTGACGAAGAAACAGATCAAGTTATGAAAAACTTAAAGGTACTTTTAGCTGAGGCTGACATGACTTTTGAAAATGTTGTAAAAACATCCATCTTTGTTAAAAACATGAATGATTTTTCCAAAATTAATGTTGTTTACGGTAACTATTTTAATGATGCTAATGCGCCAGCAAGAGAAACCGTTGAAGTAGGTAACTTACCTTTATTTGTGAATGTTGAAATTTCAATGATTGCAATGAAATTTTAAATAGATTTTATTAAGCGCTCTGCAGTTGCTGGGTTTGTAGCTAATGGAACATCATGAACATCACACAAACGCATTAACATTGCTATGTCTGGCTCATGTGGATGCATTCCTAATGGATCTCTAAAAAACAAAACCATATCGGTTTTCCCTTCAGCAACTCTTGCTGCAATTTGTGCATCACCACCATAAGGTCCAGATAAATACTTATTCACTTTAAAACCAGCCTTTTCAGCATTTTTACCAGTAGTTCCTGTAGCAACCAAATCTATGTTGTTTGTTAAAATCACCGCTTTAAAATCCATTAAAAACTGAATCATTTCAGCCTTTTTACCATCATGTGCTATAATTGCTATTTCCATAATTCTTCTAAATTATTAGTTAAAGTGAAGCTGAATATTCTATTAAATCTACTATTTTATTGGCATAGCCAAACTCATTATCATACCAAGCAATAATTTTATAAAAATTCTCATTAAGCGCTAAACCAGCTTTTGCATCAAAAACAGAAGTTCTTGGTTCAGAAACAAAATCTTGAGATACAACTTCATCTTCTGTATACCCTAAAATACCTTTCAATTCATTTTTAGAAGCTTTTT
>Ga0307989_1000834_pt1 | contig 18233 bp, 33 predicted proteins | sample EllFjometagen185_FD_203164 | JGI IMG/M metagenome (GOLD analysis project Ga0307989, IMG submission 203164) | Marine microbial communities from Ellis Fjord, Antarctic Ocean - #185 | ecosystem: Environmental > Aquatic > Marine > Unclassified | place: Southern Ocean | collected 2014-10-08
ATTTTGTCATAATTTAGACAGAAGTGAATATAGATGGTTCAAAATGAAGGGTCGTTTTGATCAGTATAATATTGACGTGACACGAATGTCTGCCGTCGATGGTAATTCTTTGTCACTACATGAAAAATGGACATCCCTCACAGAACACCATCGACAAATTCTTCAACGACCAACTGCATATGCTATAATACAGACTTATATAAAAACTATTAAGTATTGTATCGAAAGTGATTACAATACAGTTTTATTATTCGAAGATGATGTAACGTTCCACAAAGATTTTGACAAACTTATAGATGATCATATGGGCATGCTCCCCGACGATTGGGACATGGTTTGGTTTGGTGGCACCCAGCATGATTATGATAATGTTGGTTCTCAAGTCAACGACGGATTTAAAATAGCTTCCGGAGTTGATGGATTACTTGCTGTCGGGATTAAGCGTAAAATGTTCCAGCCATTATTGGATTTATGGGAGTCATTGAACCATACAGCAGATAGCATAATAATGAGTAATATACAGACCAGTGACAAATACAACTGCTATGCATCCACTCCAAGGCTATTTGGCCATGAAGATGGATACTCATTCAATTTTAATAATATAGTCCGAATGGATATGCTACCAAAGAACAATATGTTATATTATGACAAAAATGTATATGTATAATTTTAATATATACATTATAAAATAATAATAACAACATGGAAAATTTTAGTGACTATTTAAATGAAAGTGAAGCATCCAAGAGTGTTGGTATATTTTTTGGGAGACTATTCCAAAGTCGAGACATTACACATCTGAATCACCTGTTCACGAAATCACACGAAGACCACGTTACATTGAACGAATATTATGATGATGTATTGGAACTGATCGATGCACTGGTTGAGTGTTACCAGGGAAACAATAACATAATTTCCATAGAAATACCAAGCTCCACGAGTGACGAATTTGCCAGCGCAGGACATTTAAATGAACTGAAAAAATATATCGAGTCCACTCGGGAATCTATTTCGGATACGGCCGAATTTAATAATACGTTGGATGACATCCTTAGTCTTATTAGTTCTACCTTGTACAAATTGAAAAATTTAAAGTAAAAAAGTTGTATAATTATGGCAAGCAAACGAGATCTTGAAAAGCGAAATAGAAAACTCCGGCACACTGTTATAAAACAGAGACGCGAAGAGAAAGTCCGAGAGAAGAAAATTGTCGACGCAACCAATAAAAAATTGGCATTGGAGGCAAGTAAATCCTATACTAAATATCCCCCGTTGGTCCTCACCATGCTAAAAAGAATTCGGAGAATCTCCCCCTTCCAGGGCATAGCAAGTTTGGATCCATATGAAGCAACGCTCATAACATTCTATAAATTGAAACAGAATAATATAAATGAGATCAGGATTGGGGCCAATGCGGCTCATGCTTGGTGTGAATTTAAATTTGACGACGATTGGTATATCCTTGATCCTGTGGCCGTCCGAGACTCAAGCCTTGGACAGACAGTGAAAAAGGTATCGGAGGCCAATAGCCGATATACACAGATGTCAAGATACTATGAATCAATCGAATCATACTATGAAGATTTCTCAGGCAAGATATCATATGACTATGACGAGGCTATGATCTATGCAATGGAGGACATTGGACTCACAAGCATTATGAACCTAAACTATCATTAAAAAACTTTTGTTAGTTTTAAAAAGGAGGCAACCTTTTAAAATAAACCTACTGGTTTGATGCCGGAAAGTAACGCTCTTGGATACATGACCAGTTCCTTAAAACAGTCAGCCGGAGAATCCATGTCCTTTAGGTCATGGTAGTTCAACTAAAATTCCTGCTACCAAGGATGAACGGCCGTCCAATTCGGACGCGTGAAAGAAGGATTGCCGCTGGCCTTCAAAGACAACAGCGGCTTTTAATAATTAAACACAAGGAGAGAGACATGAAAAAACTACTGATGACAATGATGATTACAATGATACTGGCCCTGGGAAGTTGTCTGACGCCCAGAACAGTTGTAATCGAGCGAGCACCTCGGCAAGCACCATATGGCTATTATTATCAAGAAGCCCCGAGACCAATACAACATGGCTATTATAATTATATCCCACAGCCACAACCTTATCGATATCACAGGTACGCTTCACGGCACAAGGTTCGTATACATAACAATGGATATCGAAAAATAAAAAAGTCTTCATGCCGTCGAGGTATGGGACCAAATAAGACTATTAGGAGGGGGAGCAGCCAACGTAGATCTATAAAACAAAAACCCCGGAAGCCAAGTTCGAGAAGATCAAGAAGAAGATAAAACAACAAACGCAACATTTTTTAAGTGTTGCGTTTTTTATTCAACCAATTACCAGTCTTTCAAATTCTACATCGTTTCCATGTTCATCAATTCCGTGGAGCTCGTATACACTAAGATTCTTTTTCATGTGCTTGGCCCAATAATTCATGGCAGCAACTCGCTTGCCCGTGAAGTAAATTTTCTTCATGTCCTTTGATGTCACCACCGTGTCCCCAATCTCGGCACTGAAGATACTTTCATAGATACTCTGGGAATCATAATATGCCTGTTCACTGATTATCATTTCTTTGATTTCCGGGTCCTTGATCCCCATTAAAATAGTCTTGGATCTTTTGTTCCGGGTATAGGCACTATATATGACCTCTTCTAATTCAGCCACCTTCTCCTGAATAGTATCAAACTTCTTCCCTTTTAAAAATTGGGACAGTTCATCTATGCATCTGACCACGGGCTTTGATTTTTTAATTGCGGAAAAATCTAACATCTTAAGTTGTTCTGGCATATTATTCTCTCTCCTCTACTTCTCCATTTTTAAAAAATAGTTTTTTGATGTCCGGCTCTCCGCCAACGAAATGGCTATATTTTGTTGATGCCTCTATGGCGAGTGATATTTTTAAGGCCGGGTCCAGGTCAAATTGGTCTGTCGTGGCCAATGACCCCAGGGCGAAATCTTCGCCGGCACCACTTGCACAAAAGGTGTCCTGGTATTCCAAGAACGAGAAATCGGATTGAATTTTGAAGAGTCTACCCCGTATGCCCAATAAAAACACTCCTTCATAGCCGGCCAGTTCATTTTCTTTTAGTAGACATTGGTGCTCCGTGAGTGTCACTAACAGGTCTGGGAAAAATGAATTTACCAAATATCTCTCCACTGTGTCATCTGCTTTGAATTCGGGGGGAGTGAATCCATGATCAAGGATTTGAGCATACCGTAATGATCCCGAATACCCAATTATCATATCTCCAACTGTAAAAATCTTACTGCCTTTCAATATTGCTCCACTGGTGGGGGTCGAAATGAGTCTGTCTGCTCCAATATAAATTTCGGTTCCATCGTCAACATCCACAAGCATACCAACGAGACAAGTCATATTATATCCTATATTATTTTAATGTCAATTGTTATTTTAAAGAATAAAAGCTATCGAATTTATACCCGACAGCCTTATAAAATAAAAAACAAAGTTTTTATTTTCCGAATTTTGATATGTAATTTTCAATCTTTTCTGTGCTGGATTCTCTTCCATTCAACGTGGTTTCTACACGAGCAATAAATTTTTCCATGCGTCTAATATCTGCGTCTAAGGTTGTAATTTCAATTTGACTTGGTGGATCCTCATTTATTAAACTCTGGGCCGTATATACGAATCCATTGACCATTGACATCCATGCGCTCATGGATAGTTTGAATGTTTCGTCTTCCTCGATATCCGAAATAGTGTTCTGTATATTCCGTTCTGTATCTTTTAACTGGCTATCATATGCATATAGTAGGGGGCCATATTCCATTGTATCGTCATCCTTGAGATACTCTGTTGCATCCAATCCCCAAGTGACAACATTATCCGCATAGTCCAATATATCAAATACAATATATTCAAACAGGTCATCGTCCATGTGGGTCATATAAGAGGTACAAATATTTAGGAGTATTTGATCAAATCGTTTTTTTAGACTCCTCGATGCACCCTCATTTATTTTAGCCGGGGTCTCATCATCATCTTCAGATTCTTCCTCCTCGGTGTCATCCTCATCATCATCTTCAGATTCTTCCTCATCTTCTTTTTTATCATCATCATCTTCAGATTCTTTGAGCATGTCGGCAAGAACCTCGTCACTCTTGTCCTGAGTTGTTCCACTCACAATATCGTCGGAACCAAATGTTTGAGTATCTGCGCTGGGCTCTCCCGTGAATTTCAGAAGTCCTCTTTTGTTGCTGTCATAACTTTCAACAACGTCTAATATCTTTTTGTAATCCATATCAATTTCTTTTTTATTATTTTCTGTGTTTCTTCTGTTATACAAAAATGTCATATGACCAAGATGAGTGAGGAGTTTCATAATCATCCCAGTCTTCACTGTTCGGATCATAAGTATGTTCCGATTTGAAATAAAGATGATCCTTTTTTAATGACGCTTCAATCTTCTTAGTATATTTTTTTTCATCCCCTTTTTCGTATACCTTAATCATGGTCAAGCGACCGGAAAATTCATCTGGGTCATATGAATCTGGATTGCCCATATCACTCCAAACATCATTAGATTCATTCCAAAAAACCTGCCATTCTTTTACGCCGGTATTTTTGATTAATAGGGATTTTATATCTTCTATTATATTCCCCTCGTTTACGTTAAATTCTGTAAAATATTTCATGTTTAATAATTTTTTTGTGTTTTCTTAATTAAATCTTAAATTCTATTTTCTATATTGTATATATCAAAATATCAATTCTTAATTAATGCCTCGAAATCCTTGTCCATTTTTTTCATCTTTTTTATATACAATTTCTTGGTTTCTTTTAGGCCGGCAATCAGTCCAGAATATAATTCAGCTGTTGTGGCTATGTTTTCCTTGTTGCCGAACCCGAGCATAATTTCTAATTTGTGATCCCCCTTCATGAGGGACTCAATTGCTTTATTTATTATTTGAAGTTGGTGCTCGGTTGTGAACATCTCTTCTTTTTTCTCAATCCCTAATGCATAGAGTCTTTCGATCTCCGCGAATTCCATTTTTGATCCTGTATGGTTATTATTTTAATTTTTATTTGATAAAGCTACGGGGGAAATTTCGTCAATGCCTAAAATTGTGTGAATACAATTATTCCATTCCTTGGTGTCCGAAAAATGTAGGTGGCCCGAATACCAGACTCGTGGTTTCACACTATCAAAGATGCCGTTCAAAACTGCGACTTCTCTTTCTATTTTTGCATGTAAGGTGATATCCATTTTCATATAGTGATTCAAGAGGTCGTGTGGTTTGTCGTGGCCAAGAACTTCTCTGTGAGGAACATGAGTTACCAGAACGTCAATTTCCGGATATTCATTTGTAATCTCTTTGATTTTTTCATCCTCCCAGTAGCTTATTCCTGGTGCTCGCCTCAATCTGTCAATGGATGTTCCACCACCAACACACAAGAAATTCTTACCTTCCAAATTCAGTACACTGTAATCGGGAATGAGTTTTAGATTTGAGTATGTAAATTTCCCGTTGAAGAATTCCGGGTTGTCGTGGTTCCCTCGAATGACATACATTGTATTGTTATTCTTTTCCAAGAAGTCATTAAACTCTCTCAGTTCCTTCACGTCATTTATCACGCTCTGGAATCCCAGACCGAAATCTCCTACCTGGATAAATGTGGAGTTAAATAATTTTGACATATTTTCTCTGAAATTTCCCAAAAGGTTACTACAAAAGTCCCCGTGCAAATCACCTACCATGTAAATCATAATTGTATTCCAATCAAAAAATCTATTGTTATAAAATATCGTGTCGTATTTTTAATCTAAAAACTTTGTACTGTTTTCAAATATACTTACCAATTGATCACACATCCCAAATCGTTCTGCATTTAATTCTATACTCTTTTGGATGTTTCCTGTGTTGTGGCGTTGTGAAGCAGCTTTCCAGTCACAGAGCATTTCAACAAGATCAACGATATCCATATCACTTATTCCATTCTTGAAGTGTTCGGGATGATGTCTGTTGTTTGCATAGTGATGATCCAAGGCCGGCCCAAGTTTTTTCAGCGACTCCTTATATTCCTCGGAACCATACTCCAGGTCTTTTAACTTTGTGTTCATTGTTGCAAAGATAGATAGTTCCGGTTCCTGGTTTTTAGATTTGTCGTGGTTTGCCCCCCGCAATCTCAGCTCCGAAATTATTCTGGAAATATAGCCATCAACATTCTTGATATGAGTGTTGTGGGCCTCAATCGTGTCCTGTATCTTGATCGTGGGTGTTTCCACCTTGTCAACAACAACATCCGGATTGCTATCCATTTCATTTGTGTCTTCAGTCATTATAATATCCTATTTCTTAATTTTTTCTGGGAAAACATATTCATAATATTCTGTTAGTAGCATTTCTGCAAGACATATTATACATGGCTCCGAATGCAAGGTGCAGTCTCCATGATGAACTCCATCCATTATTATTCCTTGGTATGTATTTGACAGCCGCTCCTGAGCCTCCGCCACGTCCTCCAAGTTATATTCCGTTGCATACCATTCTGCAAATGGTAATTTATCTGGTACTCTACCCATCTTCACCCTCGTTATATTTTATCTTGCTTTGTACTTTTTTAATAAGAGCCAAGAGTTCTTCTGGGGTATCAAAGCTCCAACCTTCTGTTCTCAGGACATAGTAAAATCCATCCCCCTCAAGACTTTCTCCGGGGGAAGATTCAATTTCAAAATCAATACTCTCTATTTCTCCGGTGGTCCCATCTGCGTTTCCATCTTGCATGAAGGATAATTGTCCTCTTGTAAATACTGGTGCGTCTTCTGGTTTCATCATTTTTCCAATCTTCTTTCAGTAAATATATATATCCCATTTTCTTTTAATCTTTTACATAACTACCAAACTCTTTGGTATCTCCGCCGGAAAGATGGGGCAATGAAAATCCCAATACAGGGGAGGCACTTGATGCCCAATCATCCTCATCCAAACCTTCTTCTCTGATCTGACATAAATCATAATATGTATCGATCCACAATTTTGACAAATCGTCTGCCATAGACATTCCCTTGTCATCTGTCCAGATACCCGTATTCCAGTAGATATTATCAATATCATCCCATGCCCCGACGCTTGCCAGCGTTTGCAGTTCATCCCTATATTCTTGGACCACCGGATCGGAAGAATTTTCTGGGTCCCGTTTCTGTAGTTCCATATATAGATGTTCTTTTAATTCAAAATCTGCAACCATCGCTGCGATTGTGTCTATTTGATCATTCTTTGTCATTGTCTTGTCCTTATAAATGGTATAAACGTCATTGTCTAATTTTACTCCTCGTTTTTTAATTTGTTTCAGATTATATCCTGTTCCAACTGAGATCTTACAATCATGAGCTCAAGTTCAGATAATCTGGGGGCCAAGGTATCCCTCTCCGCCGCATATTTTTCGATTTTATAGTTACACTTATTATATAGCGGATCGTGCATTGTCAACGTGTTCCCTAATTTTTTTAGGGCTGCGGCCAGGCCAGCGGCCACCTGATGCTTCCGTCGCAAATCCTGCAACTCATTTACCATTTCCTGATCTGTCATTTTTTAGTCCCGATTAATTTCTGTGATTCGTTCATATAAATTGTCGTCGATTTCACTGAAGGGTCTCGTTGCATTGTCCGTGTCGTATTCCTCCTCTTCACAGAAGTCCATCTTCTGATCTTCGCTCATGTCATCCCAATATTCTCCGGCCTCACTATGTTCCATTTCGTAGTAGAGACTGTCGTCGAGTAATGGGTAATCTGTCAATGCGGCCACCATACCCTCAAATTTTTCAATCATTTCTTGGGGGGCATCTTTGTGGACCAGCAACCCCTCTACCCAGCCAACGGCCCAATGAGAGGCGTTGGTTGTCTCAATAAACCATTCCCCATCTGTGTCTGTGTCGCTTTCGATTTTCTCATTCTCAAAGGTTTCAACGACATCCATAAATGTCCGCCAATTTGCTCGGACTACGAGATCACTGTCCCTGTGCTGGCCATATACAATATAATAATCCGGAAACTCTGGACCCCAATAGCTATCCGGATGTTCCCATAGATTTAATATTTCTGATTTTTGTTTTTCTGTCATATTGATTCCTTTGTTAGGTTGTCGTTGTGTTCTTAACTATGATACAATATACGGAATTCCTCGGTGGGATCCTAACAAAGAATGGATAATTAAAATAAATTAATTATCCATATCTTGTGCTGTATATATACGTATTTTATTTTTTATAAACCAGTGGTTCATGTTCTTCTTAATTATGTCCTAATATACGGAATTTATCGATAAGATCCTAATAGAAAATGGATAATTAAAATTGATTAATGTGTGAGATCAATCATTGTCCGATTTCTTTTTTATAAGGTGAATGATGTGCCTTATCAATGTAACGATACCAACACCCTCCCAGAAACTCATTGCAGGAACTCCGGCCAATACAAGCCAGGCACCCATTCCATATACGATCCAAGCAATTAGGAATATAGCTATTACTACCGATAAAAATTTTGTGAAAGTTTTCTTCATCTCATCTTTTTTGTTTTCTTCATCTAAGTCCGGAAATAATGTTTCAGTTTTCTTTGTCATTTCGTCTACCTCTTGTTATTGTTGTTCTTAATTATACTATAATATACGGAATTTATCGATGACATCCTAACAGAAAATGGATAATTAAAATTAATTAATTATCCATTTTTATATTTATATAATTTTATAAATATGATTATTTCTGCAGGCCTTTACCCATACCTAAGTCCATAAGTGCCTTTTTTTCTTCCGGTGTTATATCGTCTTTTATATGATCCCATATTTTACGGAAAGTTAATTTATATTTTGCAATCTCATCTTCGTCTTCATAACCGTTAATTATAGTATCTTTAATAAAGTCAATATCCCTAAATGAACTCATTATCTTTATTAATTCTTTATCGTCACTAAATCTTACAGCTATTGGTTCTAATATGTCTGTCATATTAGCAACTCCTTTTCCGACAAGCGTCCATTTTGCTCTAACCTTAAAACGGGCTAACCATTTTTTAATTTGACCCGCAATATTATAAATATTAAATGATCCGATTAATCCCATTGCTGTATATACCACCATTGCAAAATCTTCATTTAACTCTTCGTTCTCATTTACATTAAATTCTTTGAAATACTTCATCTGTTTTTTGTTTTTTTTGTTCTTATACTTTATATATAAAAAATATATAAAAAATAATTTTTATAATCCAACGTTTCGACTTCTTCATTGACGTGTTCAATGGGGTTCGTTGCGTTCTTAACTATGATACAATATACGGAATCTCTCGGGGGGATCCTAACAAAGAATGGATAATTAAAATAAATTAATTATCCATATCTTGTGCTGTATATATACGTATTTTATTTTTTATAAACCAGTGGTTCATGTTCTTCTGTCGTTATATACTCGATGTATGCCGTTTTCTTGACGCTGGTACATTCGAAATCCAGGGTGCTGTCCTTGAATTTACAATTAATGTATTCGTGCGCCTCCGGTACAGAATGGGCCTCCACCAAATATTTTTCCGTCATGTTTTTTAATTTGCCATTGTCGTCTTCAATTGTAAATTTTACAACTGCTTCCCATTTGGTTAATGCCTGGTCGCTCATAATGTGTGTCTCCTTGTTTTTATAATAATTAAATTCTGTTTGTTTTGATTGCGGTCTGGGCGTCACTCCATGAAGCAAATGTCAGACTCTGTAGATATCCATTGTAATATATTTTTGCCGTAGGAGCATCGGTATATTCTATTCGGATACTTTTGATGGCCTGGGATTTTATATCAAACTCCCGAATCGTGTTTGACCAGATTGCAATGTATACGCTGTCTCCGATATCGAATTTTGTTTCTACTTCTACTTTCATCTTTTCCTTTTTTATTAATATATTTTTTATATAGTTGTTTATATGACTGATAATCCCAAATGTTTTTTATATTTTAGTCATCGTTATTGATTCCACATTCTTTGCATTGATCCCACAGGAGGTCCGGACCCAATAAGCCGTCTTCGGCCCACAGTTCATCCTCCGTTTGATTTAGGAGTTTCTGTATGCGTTCAAATTCATTATTATCCCAGCCCTCATTGGGCATGCTCCCCTGCTTCAAGAATAGACAGTAATCAAATTCGATCGGGCCTATTTTATCATGCAGGATCATCGTCGTGCCATAGGGACAGTTGCCATGCTCGTTGTAGCAATACATCCCCGGGGGTATTATAGTTTTATCCATATTTTTAACCATTTAAGTTTGCTAATTTTACTTTAATTATTTTTTTTGTTACCAAGGTCAACATTTTTACGGGAACGTACCATTTTTTTGGGCCAATGATTACAGTTGCACGTTTCGTGATTCTCTTGACTTCGCCCTGGTGCGTTGTTCCGCCATGTTTGAAGCTCACTGTCGCGCCGACATAGATTCTACTTGATGTTGTGGCCATTTTGTTTGCGGCTGTTGTGTATGGGCTGTCATTCCCGAACATTTTGGCGACTACTTCTTTTGGGGTGCTGAGACGAAGACTGTTCGGAGTGTGCATTTCGTGACTGGCCGTTATGTGTCCGAATAAGTTGTGGGCCAGGCCCTTGAATCTTGATCCGTGACCTGAGCTAAAGAAAAATATGTAATCTATCATGTGGGCCAATTCATGCTGGACGACACTTATGAGGGCGTCCAATCTGTGCTGGCAAAACAAGCCATTCACTGTATATCCACCGCGGTTTTCGGGGAGTAAGAAAATAATCTTTGATATTTTTAAAAGAAAAGTGTAAAAGGTGATGTTGGTTCTTATTGAACCAGCCGAGCTTGTCATTCTGTTACTGAGTTCAACTAATAAGTTAGTCCCGACTATATCTTTTATGTATCCACCCAAATATACTTTGTCGATTGCGTCAATAACACAACGAACATCGACCACACTAAGTCTGGTGAATGCGTTGTCAGAAATGTTTTTTGAGGCTTCATTAACTATGTCTTTAACCTGGGTGAACTTTTCCTGGGTATTTTCACTATAGAGGTCCCAGAGTTTTTTTGTATCTTTGTATTGGTCTTGTATGCGTGTCATTGTGTTGTTCCTTGGTTGGTGTTGTTCCGTTCTTAATTATACTATAATATACGGAATTTCGCTGACAATTCCTAACATTATTTACCACTGGGGGAGAACTTCCGGACTATAATAAATAGGACCACCCGGGGTTGTCCAGGGGGCCTATTTATAAATTTATGATTTATACGTTTTTGAAAAAGTATTCCCCGACCTTGTGTTCGACGGCGAATCCAGTGTTTGCCACTGTGAGTCTTTCATCGTCGCTCATTGCGGTGAAGACTTCTTTGGCTGTGCGACTTTCAAATGATACTCGGATCTGGCCACGGTATAGGCTCAGTTTGTATTTGTCCCAGGTGGGTGCAACTTTGGCTAACAGTCGTAATCCTGTGGACAGGTTTTCGAGGTCGCTTGTCGGGCGAAGGTTCTTTGCTTTTGTGATTGGACGTGCATCCACAGTTGTTCTCTTTGCCTTGGCTTCTGCTTTTGTGGCGGTGGCGGCCATGATTGCGTCTGCTTTTTCCATGTTGAATTTTGGACGAGGGTTAGTTATGTCTGTCATTATGTGTGTTCCTTTGTTTGGTTAGTGTCGTTCTTAATTATGTCCTAATATACGGAATTTTCTACTGAGTTCCAAATTAAAAGGAACAATTAAAATTAATTAATTGTCCCATGATATTTATAAATTATCGGACATCTGCGTATTCCATGCTGACGCATAACAGGTTGTCATAATCTCCGCTCATTGCTTCGGTCTGATATTCATTGATCAAGGCCTGTATTTCTGTGTGGGAATATTCGTCTCGTAAGTCTGTTTTCATTGCGCGGGCCACTGCTCCCATGATTGCAAATGCGTTTCCGTCTTTGCCGGTGAGCTGTACTGTGACGAGTTTCTGAGAGATTTCTTTTGTGAGTGTCATTATGTGTGTTCCTTGGTTTGATGTCGTGTTCTTAACTATGATACAATATACGGAATTCCAGGGTAGGATACAAACAAAAAACGGATAATTAAAATTAATTAATTATCCGCTTATACTTTTATAAATATATAATCCGCTTAGTAATTTGCTATCTCTATTTCTTCATCAATGATTTCGTTGCCACTAAATCTTAACATGATGTTTGCCACGGCCTGCACGTCATGTTCACAGTACCTTGCTATCCTGTCAATGTCCTGATCCTTATAGAATACGCGATAGACATCGGCCCCCCATATATCGTCTTTGGGGCTTGGAATTCCGAGGGCCGCACAGGTTTCCACTAAATTGGACTGATTTCTGTAACTACCGAAACTCCAAACATCTTTTGTATCCATGACATCAATTTCCCATGGCTTCTTGTCGGCAGTCCATAATAAGTTAGGTACGACTAACCCATGAATCATCATTCGCTTTGCCAGATATGGCATGTCGAAATCTTTTATGTTTTGGCCGCACAATGTTAAATCTTTCTTGGCCATCACCTTGAGTAACTTTTTGCTCTGCTTTAGAATATGTTCCTCATTGCCAATAATACTCACGGTTTCCAGATCATAGTCATCCTTTGTTTTCATTTTGAGCTTCCCCCAGGAGAAGCAAATGATTTTTCCATACTCGGGTAGCAGTGGGGCCTTGTTTATATAAGCCTCCTCCAATGATAATCCAGCCCACCCGGGCACCTGGCGGTCGATTTTCATGTCATAATTATATTTGAACGCTGCAGCACTGGCCGGAGTATTCTTTTCTAATTCCTCGTATGTTTCATATTGGGATGTGGTCTCCAGGTCAAAAAATACTAACTTGATTATTCTTGATAATGTATACATTGCTGATTCCTGTTGATGGGTCGTCTGTGAGTTTGTTTATTATAGGGTATTATGGAAATATAGTTTTATGAAATATAAAAAGACGATTAATATGAAAAATTAATCGCCCTTGTATTTGTGTATTGTCGGGGGGTGGTTTTATACACCCTCGTAAGTTACGAAAATTCCGGCATCGCTGAGCTGTTTGTCTAATTCCATTTCCAATTCATCATATGTATCGGGGTCGTCGGGAAAGAAAAAAGATCCATCGCGATATTTCTCTGCGTGGAAATCTGACTTCTTGAGCCATTTTTCTAACTTCTTGCCGTCCGAACGGGTGGATGGAGTTACATATAATCCAGTCTCTTGACCTTCGTTTAATTTAAATTCTTTAAAATGTTTCATAGTTTTTATTGATTTCTTTTCTTTATTTTATTTTATCTTGAGCGTCTTGATGATCTACTACTTGACGATGACGATTTTGAGCCCGAGGATCTACTGCCGGATGAACGAGAGCTGCTTCGAGCACTTGACCCCGACGATTTGTTTGAACTCGAACGTCTGTACGTAGGCGAAGAAGAACGTGAACCTGAGCTTGATCGAGATGATTTGAGACTTTTACTTGAGCTTGACGAAGATCCGGAACTTTGTGGTCTGTTCACAGATGATCTCTTCGATGAGCTTCTTGATTTATATGTAGGTGATGAGCTTCTTGATGCTCTGTTCGAAACATTCGATCGAGATGATCTCACGGAAGAACTTGGTTTTGTTGATCCTGAAGCTTTTGAATTCGTATTTGACGCTCTGCTGCTTCTCGTATACGTACTGTTATTCGCCGCTGTTGATCTCGTTGAACGAGTTGAATTTACAGTTCCCGTATTGCGAGATGATCTTGTCGAATTTATGCTCTTGTTCGAGGGCAATCTTGAGTTACGAGTTGATGCAGATGAAGCTGATGATCTTGATGAAACAGAATTTCTTAATGACGCTCTTGCCGACGCATCCTTTGAACTTCTCGTATTTGACGCGTACCTTGAGCTTGCGACGGTCGATCTTCGGCTGCTGCGATTGTAATCAGAGACGCTTCCTCGATTCGGTCCGAATCTTCTTACTGAACGCGGACGAGATGATGCATATCTGTTATGACTATATCCGTATCTCGGCTGATGCCACCAACTGTGGTGTCCTCTGTAATACCAATCATTGTAGTTATTTCCGTAGTAGCCACCGTAATAAGGTCTGTGTGGCCAACTCCAACCGTAATAAGGATGATAATCATAGAAGGGGGAATACCAGTCGTAGCCGGCATACCAACCACGATGATATGATGTATATATTGAAAATCCCGGACTATATAACCAATCATTATATCTGTGCCACCAAGGTATTATAACAGGCACATACATCGGAGAACTTGCATTATAATATACAACCTGATTTCCATATTGATAATTAGCCTGATCATAGTTTTTTGACAAAGGGTTTGACCAGCCCTCCTCGTCGTTTTGCTGATCAACAAGCCTGCCACGGCCGGTATATCCTTGATCTTCGTGACTGGTAACAGCTGCGTTGTTGTATCCGTAGTAATCATTTGATGATGTGGAAGCACAGCTTGTGACAGTTAATACTGCTGCCAATATCATTATTGCTAATTTTAGGTTCTTTTTCATAACATATCCTTTTTTATTTATTAGGTGAACACCCCATTGTGAGGATCATCGCTTGCCACTCTTTAGCCTCATTCAATTTAATTGTATTGAAATAATTCCTGTTTCTCTTCTTTATTTTTTCAATCGAGAATGTCATCGATGTCACCGAACAATTTATGCTTTATATTCCAGTTGCCGGTTTTGTCCATAACTTTTTCTTTTTTCAGGGCCAATTCAATGTCCGTTATTCTTGCCTTATCCGCAGCCGTCTGTTTTCCGCCTTCGAGTTTGGGTAACTCCCGTACCATGTCCAAGATCTCGTTGTCCTTCATCTTGGCCTCGTTTAATTTGTACTGGTCGTAGGTCTGATAATCATTATTCATATCTATTTCATTATTTTTTTATTTTATCTTAAAGTATTTTTTGTTGAGTTTGTCTCCGCCATATATATTGCCCTGATTGGCTATCACGAGTTTTGCCAGGCGCCCAAAAAATGTTGTCAGGGTCTTTAATGCCTTGACCAAGTCACCTTTAGATTTGCGGAACTTTGTGGGAACGTTCTTCATTACAAAGTTGGTTCCGGGTTCCGGGTTTATGCTTAGGCGTGAACTTAAAGCTTCCATCCTTAATACCTTGTCCGTGAAATCCCCCGCTCCGTCATCCCATATCTTTATCAAATGCCACATTGGGTCATTCTGGCGTATCTTGCTTGGAAGGTCTCTCTTTTCAGATACCAGTCCGAAGTAAATATTTATAGATGTCCCAAAACCTTTGGTAGCAGATGCCTGGAAATAACCATTTGGAAAATGCTTTAAGAATTGTGTCTCCACATCTGATAAAAATTTCTCGACCTCGGGAGAATTGGTTTCCTCTACACTCTCGTCTAATTTAAAGTATTTCATTATTTTCTTTATATCTTATATATCTTTAATCCATATCAAAAAAAAGAATCGTCAATTTTCTTGTCATTTGGGTGGGGAGCTCTTGATAGCCATTGGCCAGATATCCAATCTCCATTATTCCAATCTCCATCTTTCCAGGTGCCATTTTTCCAGGTGCCATAAAGGAACAGTCCAAACATCCAAACTCCATCTTCCCAGGTGCCATTTTCAAATACCCCGCGAATCCAAATGCCGCCTTCCCAGGTGCCTTTGAGAAATCTGCCGTTTTTCCAGGTTCCAGAATGCCAGATGCCGGAATACCAGATTAGCATGTTATCGATGTCCACCCCAAGCGTGGCACCACTTATATCGGCCGCTAATATCCAGGGGAAATCCGCAACGATCCTCTCAATGGTCAAGCCATCTTTTAATTCTTTTATTCCAAAATCCTCGAGGAGGAGGGCCTTGGAAACTGATCTAAATTGTTTGAGGGCTTCGATGAGGGTGTCACGGTTTTTCATTAGCCTGTGAAATTCTCTTGCTAAGGCCTCTGACCATATCCAAATATTTCCGGAATGATCATACTTACTCCCCGTGGTGCTTCGGGACTCTTTCATGCATTCTTCTTCTGTTGGATATAGGGCGTTGTTTTCTTCTGACATCTTGTTTCCTTGATTGTGTTAATATACTGCAGTCTGTGCCGGTACGGCGTTCTATTATGGTCCATGCCACCAGATGCACGGGATGAAAAAGTTCCTCATGAGCCACTGATCCAGGATTTTATTTTTCTTAGTCCTTTGGTTAGCTCATAGCAACTTATTAAATATAAATCAAAGTCCCCATCCCTCATGCCTTTGAGAATGGCCTTCTTTTCCGATAGGTATATTGGGGCGAAGCCCATATCATTCTCACAAATCGATGACGTGTTGTGAATGAGATCCGCGTACTTGACACTCTGGGCCAATGGGGAAATGGTGGATAGTCTGGCGGCCTCTAATGTTTTTCTCCTGGAGCGGTTGTCTCCGGGGAAAGCCTCCGTGGTATATACATCCGTTAATTCCATCACCGAGGCGGAGATTTTATATTTTTCGTATAAATTATATCCTATCTCATCTAACTTTAAAATTAAGACTGGTAATGTACAAGTCGTATCCTCTATTAAGTCGTGACATAGAGCCACCTCTACACCGTATGGTATTTTTTGCACCATCTTGGCCACCTCGTAAGGGTGTGTCCAATATGGCTCACCTGTGTATTTTCTTATCTGGTGTGTATGGCACTCTTTTACAAATTCCAATAATTTGTTTTGTTTTTCTGTTAATTTCATTCTTCGGGCTACTATATTTTTATTCATGGTCACTTATCCTGTGTGTGTATTCTGTTCCCGCTTTTCTAATACACAAATATACAAAATATAATTGACTCTACCAAATATTATTTTCTGTGGGTGCATTCATCCCCCATTTTATTTCATTTGATACTGTCCTTTGAAAATCCCCAAAAAATAGAGGGGCTTTATTAGTCCCAGCCAAATTTCCTGATCCACGCCCTGGAGTTGGCCTCCGACCGGAAAATCGACCTTGCCTGTAATTTGATTCCCGAGAATACTATTGAACTTCTTGCTCATGTTGTTCATCTCGTCCGCTCCGATTCAATTTTGAGATTTTATTTTATTTTATTTAAGATGTCCCGAGAGATTGGAATGTTGATGTTGTCAAAGATTAGGAACCGTAGCCATGATCTAATGAAGAAGGAGACCTCGGCACTTACCTCGGGACTTACGTTCTCGTATACCTCTCTCGAGAGGCCGCCCAGGAGGTTATACTGTATTATGCCCGAAACTTTGCCGGAGCTCTGATTGTGATCCCATATACCACTCTTCTTATTTAAATTCTTCATTCCTCTTTGTCTTTTTTATATTTAAAAATCTACACCGAAGATATCCATCTTCGTTATTACTTTCACTCCGTCCTCGTCCACTTCTACCTTTGCGGCCTGTCCCCGGATTCCAAATTCTATTTTATTATAAACTGCCCATCTCACTGCTCGGAATCTGTACCCGGCCGAAAATATTTTTTTAAAAAGTTCAAATATACCCATCTTTTTTCCTCTTCTTACTTTTTATAAATCTATGTTTTTATCTTATTGTCTCTTTTATTACATTCTTGACTTGATTTGTTATGTTGCCTTCCAGGTGCGGAAATACCTTGTCCCGGATTTCTTGATTGACGGCAAAATAAATATCCTCCCAATGCCGCTTCTGGACTTTGTACCAGACTATGGTATCTATTTTCTTGCTTATGTTCTTCATATATCTCCCTGTTATATTGTTTATCTATAAAATGGTTTCACTTTCTTCACTTTGGATCTGTAGTCCGTTCCCGAATATTGTCTTGAGGGAGGCAATAGGGCTATTACAACCGATATGGTGTCTCCTCACTGACATTGTCTATTGCAACTATCCCCCGTCTTCGTGTGATAATTATACAGGGTGTCGGGACTCACTATTATCCAGTTTATTGGCCAGCTCCCCCAAAAAAATTTTTTTGATCTTCTTCGAACTTTATCTTCTCGATGGCACACACACACGCCCCCCCCCACACCTCTACCGGCCAATCCATCCTACTGGTTGGCCAATGGGGGGGGGTATGGCTGATGATGGCATCTCTTTTGATGTTCTTGTTTCATTTTACCTGGGCCTCTTCTTGGTGCGCATCATGCAATATGCCCAGATCCCAACCATTAAAATTACACCTGCCACCACGGCTATTGAAATTGTCACTATTGTCGTCGGTTCCATTGCTCTTTCCTTCTTTGATGTGTGGG
>Ga0307989_1000835_pt1 | contig 18222 bp, 9 predicted proteins | sample EllFjometagen185_FD_203164 | JGI IMG/M metagenome (GOLD analysis project Ga0307989, IMG submission 203164) | Marine microbial communities from Ellis Fjord, Antarctic Ocean - #185 | ecosystem: Environmental > Aquatic > Marine > Unclassified | place: Southern Ocean | collected 2014-10-08
CATTGATCCTGATCTTCAATCTTCAAATTAGCTGAAAGAAACAATTCATTTTCATCTGTTCCTTTCAATTTGTTAACCACATCAACCATTATATTTTCATCAACCAGAGTTGACATTCTATGAAATGGCACATCTGCTGTATCTGGATGATCCCACTGAGAAACTAAACTGCCAATTAGTGCATCAGCACCTTCGTTACCGGTTTTAAGTTCTTTTAAGTCTTTGGCGATCGTATCTAAATTTTTGGTTCGGTTACGATCTGTTTTGAGTTCAAGATTAAACTTTTTTAAAGACTCAGCCATCAATTTATAGGTTTCCATAGATACATCGCCAAAAGATACACTACCTGCTCCCTGTTTAGCTAAATCAAATAGATCCGCTCCGGCATCGCTCTCGACATGATAGTAACCTAATAAGACCGGAACTGGACTTTTAGGGGTCCATTCAGGAGATGTTTCTACCCATGTTGTCGCACAACCAGACATTAATAATACGAATGAGATTAAAGTTAAAACCAAAAAGTTCAGTTTCAGATGTTTCATATAAATTCCTCAGGATGTAGCCATCGATATTGTCATATTGATTAATATTCTGATTGTTATCAAAGAATTTTTGATATCACTTTTTTATTCCAGACAAATATACAATTTAAACGAAGTATTGCCGTCAAATAATATTTGCCTGGCTAGGTATTAATAAATCTTAACAATAAAAATGATAGCCGTAATAACTATAAATTAGGCTGATTGAATAGACAAATCAGTCAAAATAAAAAAAAGCATTTGAAAAATAAGGTTTTCTCAATAAAAGGGAATTGATTTTTCGGGGTTAAGTTAGTCTTTTATAAAAAATTATCTTTTTTGAAAAAACCATGTCAGCTATTTTGCCGGCAGTCTTAAAGTTATTTTATTACCTTTTTGAAGAGAAAACCCGTATCAATTAAAAAAAATTAATACTTGAGTACGTCTATCAAATTTATTCCCAACTTAACAACTCCATCAAGTAGTAGTTTTTACCAGTTTATTTATATAATAAAAACCTACAATCGATTGTAGGTTTTTTCTATTCAAAAACATTTCGTTTCTTTGGTACTTTAATACCCCACACTCTTTTAGTAGTTATACGCCTTTTGCTTACAAGGAAGGTTGTCACTGCTAACTTCACTTATGATATAAAACCCCCTTTAAACTTCCCTTCTTTTATCAACTACGATATCCTTTCTTTAAAAAAAACTCGGTTCCTTGTCATATTGAGTGGGTAGTTCTTTTTATCAAATAGACTTGCATTGATAGTTAATTTTTATCGCCTTAGGTATAGAAATTTATTAACCACTGAACACACAGACCACACTGAAAAATACTTAAAACGGTTTTGGGTATTAAAACTAATTAATCACTGATACAGAATACATGAAATTATTATCTGCATTATGCAAAATACTTTCTGTGTATTCAGTGTGGCCCGTGGTTATTTACTCAACAAGTATTTTAAACCTGGTGTTTAAAACTAATATTCCCCATACAAAATGACGAACAGACAAAAATTTGATACGGTTTGTATGGCAAACGGTATTCTAATGTCTGTATTGCCCCTTTGTCATCCTGAGTTAATCAAACTGGTGACCGGTAAAATGTTTGCAATGAACTCAATTATTTTCCACTATTGATTCAAAAATCCAGAAATACCAAAGCTAATCATGATCAATAATAAAAAATTCTACCTTATCAAACTTTTTATTTTGATGTTTTTAATATCCCTGTTTGCTGAAATTAGATTGGCTCTGGTTATCATTGACCAAAGTGAATTTCCAGCTGATGGCATACATCAAACACAACTGACAGTCACTCAGCCAGGGATGTACCATGTATCTGCACAAAGTGGACAAGGTAGCAGGCTGGAATTGATTGACCAGATGAATGGAGTCATTGCGGAGTCAGGAAGCGTGGGTAAAAGTGATGGTTTTTTTGATATACTGCTGGACGTTGGTATTTACCGATTAACGACGCAATCTGCGGAAAACGGTTTGGGAACGGTAAAAATTTCAGTGCTGCCCTTTCAAAACAGACAAGAAGTTACTGATATTAGCGAGTTCCCACAACTGCAAGCGCATCAATTGATTCGGTCGGAACTCAGGTCCGGTGAACAATATTCTTTTTGGATCAACTTTACGGATCGGAAACAATTTAATCTGGAAGCAATGGGTCGGAGTTTGGGTACCTGCCACTTATGGAAAAACGGAGCTTGGTTATCAGAGATTAAGGCGACAAACAGTAAATATGAAGTTAAAAACGGTCAAGCGATGACCTATGTTGAGTTCCATCAAATGCTAAACCCAGGGCTCTATTTGCTAAGCTGTTACGGTTCATCTGCCAATAAATGGGCCTTGGAAACATCGCAGTATCCTTTTTATTTAAGAATGGGAATTCCGGAACTACCTGAAAATGGGATGGAAAAAATATCAATTTCACCCTTTGGCCGGGATGTCTATTTAGCCCCTAAAAAAACTAATTTTTTTCAGGTATCCCGGGATCAAAAGAAAGATACTAACCTGCAGGTCCATAGTTACCGAAACAATCAAAGTCGGTTTGAGGGTACTGATCGGAATGGGCACGCCAGTATTACTAAAAAATCCAAATTCCCCTGGTGTCAGGTTAAAACTAAAGACTGGAAGAAACAACTGGTCGTTATCCAGGCCCAACCCGGCGACACTATTCGTTTACGTTATTTAAATAATCGAATAAAAACTACTTTTAACAAGAAGAGAGGTATTCATTGGATATCAACGATTGAGTCAGTCGAGGGCTTGGATAATCTGGAATTTACTCCCTTTCTGATGGATAAAAGGAAATTAGTAAAAGCCCAAATTCCGGAAGTAGGTTTTCAGGATATTATTAAAAGAAAAACAAATTTATTTGGGAAAACAGGCATTTGGTTTTTGGTTCAAAAAGAGGGGAAGTATCAAATTATTGAAAATAAAAACGCTACTGCTGAAGGCTATTACACTATTTCCAATGGGCGATATAAAAAAGTACGCCCGGTTTCCAGCCAGCAAAAAAGCCAATATGTTTTAAAAAAGGGGTATTATTTCCTTTCTATTTCTCCTGAAAAAAAGGGAATTCTTGAATTTGCTCTGGTGCCCCATTCGATGGCAAATCAAGCAGAACAGCGATTTAAACGATCCGGAACTGACACAAATATACAATCTAGCCAGGCGTTTATAGTATCATTTCATAATATCAAATACTCTACCCGAACCGAACTAATAGTTAATCAGCGTTATTCGGTTGAGGTAGGGATTATTAATCGTAAACTGCCCTTAAATCTAAGGGAAAACCTGCCCCTTTATTTAAATGCGAATCAGGAAGTTTCGATTCAATTTTACGCCCATGGGGAAGAACGCTTGGAGGTTATCCCCAATCGGGAAGAGGCGTTTATATTAAAACTGGATGAGGTTCTGATTCAGTCCGGGGCAAAAATATCAAAAGGCTTACATACACTGATTGTAAAAAATAGCGGCGTACAAAAAGATATTTTTTTGGTGAAAACGATATCATCAGACCCCGAAAGGCTTAGTCAAACACAAATTGCAGAACTGATTAACTCAGGTGAACAGTTTTTTGAACTACCATTTAATCAGGTTAGTTATCAACTATTTGAACGGAAAGATAACAAATCGCTGCGATTGACCATTACAGAACCGGGAATCTATCGTTTAGAAACCCTGGGGCTTCTGGAAATGAGTTTAAAAGTGAGAACAAGGGTTTTGGCAGAGATGTATACAGCCAAAGCAAACGGTGTGGGACGGAATGCCTTAATTCAACAGTTTCTTAAAAAAGGCGTGTATTATGTGACCGCTCAAACACTTGGAAAATCAACCGGGAAGGCGGGGATTCTGGTAACAAAAGTAAATTCAAAATACCAGGCGATTTTGGAGCCTGAAACCTTCGACCGCCAGACGGTTGATGCAAATACAGCCATTATTTATCCGATTGAAATCAAAAAGTCGGGTACTTATCAGATTCAGACTCTGGGCATGCAGAAGGCGTTTCACTCACGATTTGATGACAGTCAGGGATGGCCATTAGTTAAACCGGGTAAACAGGGAAGTATAAAACTTCACTTGGATCCGGGAATTTACTACTACTATTCCTTACCCACTGCTTTAAAAAGTAAACGGATTACCAGGATCTTTAAATACCAGGATCAATCAGAACTTCTAAAAGAGCGGGAATCGAAACAGATTCATCTCAATCGGAAAATCAAGGCGATCTGGCGTGAAAGCGAGGATCGGCAGGAGGACCGATATCACTTGGATATTCCGGCAGTCTTGGATATTCATTTTGGTCTCAGTAAGAATTTTGAAGTGAATTTATTACAGGAAAACAGTGATTTTCAATATAGCTTTAAAAGTTATGATGCCCTTCCTCATATTAAGAAGCTTCAACCGGGACGATATATTCTACATGTAAATAGTATTGAAGTGAATGATAAGGTGCCCTATGAATTAGTACTCACGGCACCGGGACAATTGGCACCCGGGTTAACTCAGCACATATCTTCCTTTCCGGCAGCCTTGACGATTAGTTTAGCTGAACAATCGATTGTGGATATTTTTAGTTTAGGATTAACAGACACCAGTGCCCGATTATCAGTAAAAGATGATGAGGGTGATTGGCAACTGATTGCAGAAAATGATGATCGGGAAAGTGATTGGAATTTCTTAGTATCATCAGATTTAAACCCTGGGATTTATCAATTACGGGTTGATAGGGAGAGCACCCAAAATAGTGGCACCGACATACAGATGAATACCAGATCTATCATTGAAGAAGAACAAATGAGTGTTCCATTTAACTATGAAGAGATAATTGGGAACGAAGTGATCGAAATTCCGGTAATGGTGCAGGAAGATGGGGTTGTCAAATTTGCCAATAATAGCAGTAGTACCGTTCACTTACAGGTGTTTAAAAATGAGAAAAAGATCGCTGAATCACACAACAATTTGTATCTCCCCCTTAAAAGTGATCAATTGTATACTTTGAGGTTAAAGCGGCTAAACACACTTCAGGATGCAATTCAGATTACCGGTACTTTATTAAATACCCAAAGTCAGGACTTATTGTTGGGACAGGAAAGTCGATTTAAAATTATTAATCCAGGTAAAACTGCCTTGCGAATAACCGCCCTGGGAGAATTCGCTTATTATTTTAAGGGTCGTCCGGCATTTTATTATTGTGCTTATGAATTTGATCAGCCTTGTGAATATCGTTCTTCGAAACTGTTTTATTTTAATGACGGAAATGGCTGGATGATACCTGCCGAATCAGATCTTAGCACTGACATAGCAGTGACTCCCTTTCAAATTAATCAATCTGAAAAACTTAATCTTAAGTTATCGGAGATTCCTATGCTGTTTAATATCAATGGGAAATCGAATCATTTAACAGTACTGGAGGTGGCATCTGTTGATCAAGAGATTGGAATAAATCTGTATCATCAGCAAATTGAATCAACGAATCAATTTAATTGGCAGGAAATGGGGTTTGGGAAAAATAAGACTTTTATTGCGACTGATATTGAGGAAGATATCACGGCTAAGCTCTGGACCAGTAAGGGCGAAACGGGTTTATCTGATGTGAGTCTTCAACTGCTGGCAGTTCCAATAGTTGGCCATTATGAAATCACAGATCTCAATAGTAATTCTCAAAACCATTTAGCGTCGGAATCAGCCCATTTAATTGAAGTAAATCCTGGCCCCGGCTGGTTGGATGTGATCTTGCAAAAAGGACTAACACTCGTAAAAATTAAAGCAGGGATTCCGACGCAAGCCGTTGCAGCGGAATATTCCAATCAGGTATTTTCCATAAAGCTGGAAAATGAAAAATTGTATATTTACAATACCACGCTGCAGAATAGAGTCTATCGCCTGGTACGTCAGTATCATCAGTTTTCTGATGTCCCTGATGTTTCGATTAGTGCCCTGAATCCCAGTTTTGCTTCCTATTTTGAAAGGGAAGGAATGGTTCAGTTGAATATCGAAGAGCAGATCCTGGGTGATCGTGTGTATATTGATGGAGATGTCAAATCCTGCAAACTGTTTGGTAAAGATGGAACCATTGCTAAGTGTTTTGTCGGTGCTAAAGGAAATCGTTTTAGTCCCGGTGTGTTAAAAATTCAGTATGAGCGTGGGATGGTTAATGTCTGGATGGGAGGAGGATTTAATGATTATAAATCTCATTTAGGAAAAGTAACTGCACCCCCAAATTTACTATTGTTAAACCACGGTATAGGGACGTTAAATAATGAAGCAGAATTGTGGGAACTAAACCTGGCAGAACCGCAATTATTGGTGATTGATCATAGTGTTGGTGGACTGACTTATATTCAAAAGGATAAAACGATTGTGGCAGGCAAAACATCGAAAAATGCAGCAGGACGACAAGTGGTTCATTATCTGGAGGCGGGTGAATATCAAATCATTACCCAGCCCTTATCAGGTTTATATCAAAACGGTAAAATGAGAATCGCTTTATATCCTCCTGAGCCGTTGCTTGAAACTGAGAATCAACAGCTAAACAAATTGTTAACACCGAATGAATTTCATCTGTATACATTCGATTTGGATCAGAATACTCGTATAGGATGTGGCGTTAATACCGAGTTTGATAATATTCAAGTGCAGTTATTTGATGAATATTTTCAAAAAATCAATGCAGGCCCCTTGATGTTTAATCAACTGGAACCCGGTCGGTATCTCCTGATTGTGCATGGGGAGAATACCAATCAGACAATACTCTATCAACCCTTGCTATATGGTTCACAAGGATCAGCTCAGGGAATTCCTCCATTGATTTTAGAGGGATTTGTTGAGTAGTTTGTTCAGCATTAAAAAAAATAACTATCACCAAAAGGATAAAATGATCGGCCTAAGAAAAATTTTTCTTTTCAGTCTAATCGTGACAAGTCTAATGATTGTACCATTAGGTGCTCAAACCAATCAGGCAGAAAAATCATTTTCTGTCGTTCCTGAGCACTTTTTGCGGGAATATGACCCCATCACGATTTTTTTTAATGCTGAACAGCCTGAACTATCTCAACGAAAACCCATTGAATCCTTTTTTAAAATAATGCCAACTCACCCTGGTGAGTATCGATGGGTTAATGAACGAACACTGCAGTTTTTACCTGCTATCCCCTGGCCAGCGCTTGAAACGATCAGAATAAGTATCGATAATATTACAGCCCCCAATTTAATTACCTTGATGAACCCACCACGCTATACCATTCCTGATAATGGCAGTAGTCAGTTAGAACCCATCCGTTTTATTACCTTATATTTCCCGGGAGCTGTTGATAAAAATAAACTGGCCCGGATGATCACCCTGGAAGTATCCAACTTGCCTGGGCTGGATGAACAAAACACTGTGCTGTTGGATCAGCGTTTTTTTGATATTAAATCACTGGAGCGAAAAAGCATCAAAGACCCCTATGCTTTTCAGTTGAAATTTAAGCGTCCGATTGGGTATGGAAAAAGATTAAAAGTCAGGATGAAACTGTCATTGGATCCAGCCTTAAAAGATACTGTTTCTGAAAACATCTATTTTACCAAACCGCTTTTCAGAATCACCGGAATTGGCTGCCGTGATATTATTTATCCTGTTTCAGGCAATGGTAGTGTCTATAACAAAGAGCAGAGCCTGCACTGTGGCAATCAACAGCAGAAGTTGTTTTTACAGTTCAGTGATAACCCAGGACATCTTAATATTGCCGATGTTAAAAAGCTGGTGAAATTTAAACCGGCAGTTAAACAATTAAAGTTTAATATCGAAGGGAAACGCCTCTATTTAAAATTTAAAAGTCCCCCCGATGTCGTGCATCAGGTTTCTTTAAATTATACCCCAATTCGGAGCAATACCCAAAGACTGTTGAATCACTTTGATAAAACCGGTATTTATTTTCATTATTCCAAAGCCAAAACCCATTTAAGCTGGGACATTAGTAATGGGGTAATGGAACGTTTTGGCCCTAAAAAATTCCCCATGTCCGGTCAAGGAGTAGATCGGATAGATTTAAGGATTTATAAACTGAACCCTTTGGATCGAAGATTTTGGCCGGAACCCAAGCACCCGTTGTTGGTTAATGAACAAAAAAGACCGGCAGGCCCTGGTGAAGTTCCAAAATTTAACCAGAATATGGTAGAGCAGGTGCGCCAGTTAGGAAGCCCCGATGTCTCCCGCGTGATTTCTCTACCTTTAAATCAGACCCGTGGTGCCTTTAAATTTGGATTGGATTTATCAGATTATTTATCCGATATAGATGGGGTGAATCAACCTGGGACTTATCTGGTTGGTTTCCGAAATATCAGCGAGAATCCCCAGCGTAGTTATGTCAGAATACAGGTGACCGATTTAAATCTTAGCACCATTAAAGAAAAGACAGGAATGTCGTTTTTAGTATCCTCATTGAAGACCGGAACGCCGATCGCTAATGCCAGCTTGGTGATAGAAGCTCAGGATAGTGATCAGGAATGGTTTCCGGTAATTGAGGGGATAACGGATGAAATGGGTTTATATCGATATATTCATCAAAAAAGAGTTCCTCATAAAGTCAGACGCATTGTGGTTAAAAAAGGGAAGGATACGCTGATTATTAATCCGGAAACGCAGTATGGTGAGTACTATAATAATTTTTGGGATGTCCATCAAGGTCATTGGTTTACCTGGCTGAATCAATCACCGGTTAAGCCTGAATCCGAGGTTGATCTTAAAGCTTTTGTATTTACTGAACGGCCGATTTATAAACCTGAAGAACCGGTGCACATCAAAGGTTATATCAGAGAATATCAGGCAGGTTTAATTTCAAAACCAGTGAACCAAAAATTGAAACTTATCATAGAAAGCCCCGGTAGTAAAATATGGGAGTATCCTCTGGAATTATCTGCATTGGGTGGGTTTTATCTTAAATTTGCACCGGAAAAAGCGCCCACCGGAAAATTTATAGTTTGGGTCAGGGATGCAAAATATGGCGAAATAGGGAAGACGGTATTTAGTAAAGAGAGTTATCGAATTCCTAAATTTGAAGTTAATATCAACGGTCCTGATCGCGTTCCCCTGGATCAGCCCTTTAAGGTGATTTTGTCCGCAAGCTATTATGCCGGTGGTTCTGTCGTAGACCAATCCGTCGATTGGCGGGCGACGCAATTTCCCTATTGGTATCAACCAAAAGCTTATAAAGATTTCATATTCTCAACAAATCGTAGATTTTACAGTGACAGCGAAAGTATTAATGCCAGAGCTAGTCATCAGTTGAGTATGAAAACAGATAAAAATGGTAGTTCAGCGTTCACTATCGATCCTAGTCAGGAAATGAATAGTCAACCGCGACAGTATGTGATTGAGGCGACAGTAGAAGGTGCGGATGAACAAACCGTTACTAGTACCAAAAAAGTGATTGCCCTACCCCCATTTATGTTAGGCATTAAGCTAGATCGTTTAATTAAAAATAGTAAAACGATTAACCCCCAAATATTAGTACTTGATCATAAAGGGGAGCCCAAAGCAGGTGTTGAATATCACTTAAGACTGCTGCAACGACAATGGCATTCATATATCAAAGAAACAGATTTTACCACGGGTAAGGTGGAATATGTCAGTGATGTGGTTGATAAACCGGTTTTGGAAAAAACATTTATTTCGAGAGAAGCTGCTACTGCTCATGTATTGGAAGTTCAAAATTCAGGTGTTTATATCGTGGAAATCCTGGCCAGGGATAAGAGTGGTCGCCTACAGAAGGTGTCAGCAGATACCTATCTACCGGGCGATACCCCCATGACCTGGAAGAAGGAAGAACGACTGGTTTTTAATAATGTGCTCGATAAATCCAGTTATGCTCCCGGAGAGACGGCCAATTTATTAATTAAAAGCCCATTTTTAAGCGCTGAAGCTTTGGTGATTGTGGAAAAGGCCAAAGAAAATGAATATCACCTGATTGACATTAAAAACGGTACCGGAGAATTCCAGTTAACCGTTAGCGGTGATATGTACCCTCAAATTCCTGTCCACATATTGCTGTTTAAGGGGCGATATGGGCAACGGTTAAATAATGTTTCTCAATTACATCAGGCGGATTTGTTCAAGCCCATTACCAAAGCAGCGACCAGCTGGATTAAAATCAAAGCCATCGATCAACAGTTAAATTTATCATTGAAGCATCCTGTCAAAAGTTTACCTGGATCTGAAGTTAATTTTGAAATTGAATTAACAGATCCTAATCAACAACCGCTAGATGGAGAAGTGACCCTCTGGTTGGTTGATCAGGCAGTCTTATCACTGGCTGATGAACAGGAGCTAGATCCTGGAAAATCGTTTTTAGTGTACCGGGATTCTGAAGTTTATATTCGGGATACCAGAAATAGTATCATTGGTGATCTGTTTTTAAATGAACATCCCGCCGGGGATGGTGTAATTAAAGCCATGAAAAGTGCTATGGGAGCACCTATGGCGGCGATGGAATTAGAAAACAGTGTTACGGTCAGAAAAAATTTCAAAACCATCGCCTATTACAATCCTAATATAGAGGTAAAAAATGGCAAGGCCACCGTTAAAATTAATCTTCCGGATAATCTCACCGATTTTGCCGTCCGGGCAGTTGCTGCCAGTGGTGAATCCAGATTCGGAGTGGCCAGATCCAAACTGTCTATTCGTTTACCGGTGATTGTTCAACCTGCTTTACCAAGGTTCGTACGCCCGGGAGATCGATTTGTGGGTGGCGGAATTGGTCGGGTGGTTGAAGGTGATGGTGGTGAAGGCCTGGCTGTTTTAAAAATTGATGGCTTGCAATTGAGTGGGGATCGACAAAAAAATATAGTTTGGGAAAGCCTAAAGGCTGAGAAACTACTCTATCCCCTGTCGGTTGATAAAGTTTATAGCGGTAATAAAAAACAAGATTTTGTAAAGGTCCGCTTATCTGTGATTCGTAATTCCGATCAGGCCAGCGATGCCTTTGAAGTAAAACTGCCACTAAAACCGGATCGTTCTTTAGTCAGAAAAACGAGCTATTACCCATTTTTAAAAAATAAAACTTTAGTATTTGATCCACCGGCAGTTCCGGTGGTTGAAGGTTTATTCAAACGTGATTTAATCGTGACACCTCAACCAGCGCTGTTAAAAATGATGGCCGGTCTAAATTATCTGGCACAGTATCCTTACGGATGCACAGAGCAAAGAATCAGTAAATTATATCCGGAACTGGTTTTAAAAGACACGCTGTCTAAAATAGGGAAATCCAGAAGAACAGATGATTTAGCCAGAGATATCACCACAACCCTACAATTTTTAATATCAGTGAAACATCAGGATGGATTGTATGGTTACTGGCCCGGATCAAAGGGTTACGTCAGCTTAACCGCTTATGTAGTCGAATTCCTGGCTTTGGTTAAAAAACTGGGATATCCATTTGAGAAACATTTATTGAATGATAGCATACGATCTTTGAAAAAAGCGTTACGATCCGATTATGATCAATTTATCCCTGGTTCGGAGTATTATGAAAGGGCCAGTGCTCTATATGCCCTGGCCATGGTCGGTGAATTATCAGAAAGCTACCTGTTTGATCTTTACGCTTCCGCGCTGGAATCGGATCTAAATAGTGAAGCGAAGTTATTATATGTGTTGGCTAATTCTGGTATGGTCAATAGCCAGGAAACCCAAGCTTTAACGACTGATTTGAAAGATCAAATTCTCTATCGACTTTCCAATGATCAAGAAGTTTACCAGGGTCTGCGATATCGCTTCAGTAATTGGGATGGACTGGTTAATAATAGTGAAATGGCTACTTTAGCCACCCTTACCAGGGCGCTTTATCGGGTAGAACCGAATAGTGAGAAAAGCATAGATTTGATCAAAGAGTTGCTTAATGCCGGGCAAGGTGATGGTTGGGGAAGTACAGTCGCAAATGCATCAGCGCTGTTGGCCTTAAATGATTATTTAGAGCAGGGGGCCTTGAAACAGGGATCTTTCCAGTTTGAAAGTCTCCAGGCCAATCAAAAAAGAACCCATGCTTCTGATTCACCGGTGCTGCTTTTATTGAATGATAAAGTAGATAGCTTAACACTATCACAAGCATCTGTAGAGGGATTGCAAGTCATGGAATCGATTGCTTATATGCCGGCTGAAAGTGGTGACAAAGTAGAGCAGGTAAGTCGGGGATTTGTGGTCGATCGTGAATTAATCAAGGTTTCTGGTGAGGGTCAACCGGGGATTAAAATTCCGCTTAAGGCCGGGCAACAGGTAGCACTTAATATTGGAGATATTGTTGAAGAACATATTCAGGTGATTAACCCTGAAGATCGGTATTATGTGGCCATATCAGTTCCTTTTGCTGCCGGTATGGAGCCGATGAACCCAGCACTGAAGACATCACCACCTGAGGCAAAGCCAGATGGAATATTTACCCAACAGCCCGATTATGCCTTATATGAAGATGACCAGGTGACTTTTTATTTTGATCAACTATCCAAAGGCACCTTTAATTTCTTTTACCGATTAAAAGTGACGACTCTGGGAAGCTTTGTTCATCCACCCGCCAAAGCGGAAATGATGTATAAGCAATCAGTATATGGAATCTCGAACGGCAGCCGGATTAATGTTCACTGAGTAAAATAGGGGGACATGTACTTTTTGTTGTTACGTGTCCCCTTATTTTACGGAACAATAACAATGACGGTCGTTATAAAATTTTCAAAAAATAATATTGGATCAATAGATGCGTTATTCTAACACTGTTTTCATCGCTTTTTTGCTAAGCTTTTTACTGATCGGAATTGTATACCAGCACAGTCAGTATCGTATTGAAGAAATCCAGCCAGTGATTGATGTCAGGCTGAAAATCACAAGAAAAATTGGGCTTCCTGATCTGGCAATTACTACTGCCGCCCGATATTTAAGACATTATTCCCTAGGTGATATTAATACTCCTTTTCAAGATTATCCCGCTAGTCTGGATCATTTTCCGGCTGGATTTGCCTATAGCGTTCCTAATTTTGAAAATATACCTGTTATCTTCCGCCTGCACCCTCGGAGCAGTAATTAATCGTCGATGAGATTGGAAATAAATGGAAAAACTAAAAGTCAATTGGTTGGATAAGAAGTTGAACGTTATTGATTTTGCCTTTCAAAGTTTGTTACGTCATAAAACAAAAAATGGTTTAATTTTTTTGATTTTTCTGGTGATTATTAGCATTATCTCTTCAATATTCTTCATTACCGGCTCTTTGACGAAAGAATTGATGAGTACTAGCAAAAGCTTACCCGATATCACTATTCAAAAAATTCAGGGGGGCAGACAGGTTGTTATTGAAGATAGCTATCTGTCATCAATTGAAAAGATGCCTGGGGTTGAGTCCGTTGAGCCTCGTTTGTGGGGGTATTTTTACTTCAATGAGCTAAAAGCAAACTTCACGATCTATGGAATGGACTTAAATACCTTGGAAGCAGATGAATACACCAAGATTGATCAGCAACAAGTGCAATCTCCTAATCCTGATTATGATATGATTGTTGGTACCGGTGTTTATAGATTACTCAAAGAAGTATTTATGGAACAAAACTTCATCTTTAATCAATCCAATTGGGAGCAGGAAATAGCCTGTCGGATTATAGGTACCTTTAAAGCAGAAACTCAGTTACAAACAAATGATCTGATGATTATGCAGGTTGAGGGCGCCAGAAAAGTTTTGGAAATACCTGAATCGACCTACACTGATTTCGCTGTTTACATTCCCAACCCGGAAGAGGTCCAAAATATTGCCATTAAAATAAATCGGCTCTACCCTGAATTAAGAACCGTCACCAAAAAAAATATAGAAACCACCTATAGGTCTGTCTTTAATTGGCGGAGTGGTTTTGTATTATCCGGGTTATTGATCTCCATTTTAGCTTTCCTGGTTATAATCTGGGATAAAGCCAGTGGACTGGGTAATGAAGAGAAAAAAGAGATTGGGATTTTAAAGGCCATCGGTTGGGATACCGACATGGTATTATCTGTAAAATTATATGAAGGTTTTTTTATCTCCAGTTTTGCTTGTTTTGGAGGGATAATATCCGCTTACATTTTTGTTTATATTTTTAAAGCCCCGGGTTTGAAGCATATTTTTATTGGATGGTCATCGGTCTATCCTGATTTTGATCTGATTCCCTTTTTTGATTTTAATTACCTTTTACTCATTTTTATTCTTACGGTCATTCCATATTGCACCGCCATCCTATTTCCGGCCTGGAAAGTAGCCATAACGGACCCTGATGTGGCTATGAGAAATATTAACTAAAATGAAAGAATCACTGATTGTTTTAAAAAGAATTACGAAAATATATAATGAGGGCAAGCTCAACGAGGTGGTTTCAGTTAACGATATCAGTCTTGATATCAAAAAAAATGAGATGGTTGTTTTAAAAGGACCCAGCGGTTCCGGAAAGACAACATTGATAGCCATGATGGGCTGTCTATTGAAACCAACCAGTGGGGAAATCACTATTATGGGGAAATCGGTATCGAAATTACCTGAAAAATTTATGAATCAATTTAAGCTGCAATATTTTGGATTTATTTTTCAGAGCTTTCAACTGATCCCTGAACTTTCGGTATCTGACAATGTTGAACTGCCATTGTATCCTTTAGGAATTAAACCGGCTAAGAGAAGAGAAATGTCTCTGAAATTATTGGAACGCTTTGATTTAAAACAGCGTCAGAATTTTAAAATTAAAGAACTATCGGGTGGTGAACAACAGAGAGTTGCCATTATCAGAGCTATTATTAATCAACCGCAAATCCTTTTAGCCGATGAGCCGACAGCACATTTGGATAGTGAGTTAAGTCAATCTTATCTGGAATATATGAAAGCCTTAAAAGATAGTGGATTAAGTGTTATTATCGCCAGTCATGATCCACGAGTTTGTGAATTTTCTGAAGTAGATCGCGTAATTGAAATTAAAGACGGACAATTAAAACTATGATTTTTCATCCTTGGGTCATTGGTATGATCACTGGTGATTTCATTATCCTGTTTCTGATATTACTAGGAATGGTGAATGCCGGAATCATCAATAAAAGTTGGGATTTTGAGCAATCCACCCCCTTGCAATATAAACTGGAAAAAAAGACATATCTGGTTTCTGCGATAATGAATTTTACTATGGGAATTCAAATAGCCTTGCTTTTATTGTTTGTCATTGCAGCAGATGAAATATCAGCAGTTTTACCTGGAGCCATGTGTGCGACAGGTACACTGTCTTCTAATAGTTTTGGATTCCCTCTGCTTTTTTTAAAACTATTTTTGGCATTTTTATCTTTCTTTTGGTTGATTATCAATTATATCGATAATCAACGAGAAAACTATCCCCTGATCAGAGAAAAGTACCAACTATTGATTATACTGGCCCCGCTGTATTTATTACAAACAATTTTAACTTTTTTATTTGTGTCAGATTTAGATCCTTCAGTGATCACTTCCTGCTGTGGTGTGGTTTTTGATGAACAACAGGAAACCATCGGAGGATTTTTGGCTGATATGGAGACTGCCATATCCTTACCGATATTAGTAGGGCTATATCTGTTAATAGTTGTGAAAAACAATTTATTCCTAAAACGCAGTTGGCGGGAAAAAATGCCATTTATTGATATTTTACTTTGGCTAAGTATTCTGGGCTTGGGTCTGGCAACCATTATAAACTTTGCCAGCATTTATATTTATGAGATGCCGAACCATCGTTGTCCGTTTTGCCTCTTGCAGAAGGAATATTATTACCTGGGGATACCGATTTACCTCTCTCTGTTTTTAGGGGTTGCCACTGGAATTAGTAAAAATATTACCCTTCGACTGGAGTATCTGTTTAAGCCGGATGATCAGATACAAGGGTTTAGCCGCAAATTAAATAAAGTATCATTAATCAGTATCAGCCTTTTTTTGGTTTTTGCGTTCGCCCCTTTTGTTCTATACTTTATAAAAACCGGCAGCAAACTGTAAGGACTGTAAATAGATTATCGCAATCGTCATTCTTATCTCTCGAATTTTTTCCCTTAAAGAAATGGAATTATTTTTGTTTTACGATACTTCGGTTCCTTGACAATATTGGGAGCAAGTCTGCTTTTGGTTTAAACTCAATGGGCACAAAAGGGAAATTGTTTAAAATATAGCTAAAGGTAAATCCTTATAGATACAGATATTCATAGTTACTGAATACTTTGGATGCTTAGATTAAAGCAGGATGTAATCATTGCGTATAGTTCTTTATAATTATTTTTGTTGATTTTAAAACCCGGTTTTTAAGCTCTTCCGGGGCCATCACAACCACAGATCCTCCCATACTCAGCACATATGCCAGTGCTTCCTCTATCCGTTCAAATGTATGATCTATTTCTCGCCAACCCCTAGAATCGGGAATTGTTCTTTCGTGTCCTTCCGGTGAGCGTGCAAAAAAATAAATACTTACACTCACTCTCCACATAATTTTTTTCAAAATTTTTCATTTTTTGCGTACGTTCCAGTTCCATGTCTGCTATTGAATCAGACATGGAACAAGAATTCAAATACCGCGGAAAAATATACCCGTGAAGACATCGATTTTATCAGGCAATTAATTCAAGAAAATCCCAATGACAGTAGGCGGCGGTTATCACAAAAGTTGTGCATTGCCTGGAACTGGGTTCAGAAAAACGGCGCTTTGCGGGATATGGTTTGTCGCAGCTTTATGTTGGAACTGGATCGAGCCGGATTAATCATATTGCCGAAAAAAAAACAAAATCCCATAAACAACCTGGCAGTAAGAAAAAAACCATCTCAAGTATCGATCGATCAAACAGCTATTTCAGGCTCACTTTCCAATCTAAATCCTATCAACTTGATTCAGGTTCGAAAGACTGAATCAGAACCGTTATGCAATAGCCTGATCGAGCAACACCATTACCTGGGCTATTGTCAGCCTGTGGGGGAACACCTAAAGTACATCGCCTATTCCGACAATAGGCCGATTGCCTGCTTAACCTAGTCATCACCACCGTTGCATATTGGTTCACGGGACCGGTTTATCGGCTGGCCCCCGAGTATTCGAAAACAGAACCTTCACTTAATGGCTTATAATTCCAGGTTCTTGATTCTACCCTGGGTGAATGTCAAATATCTGGCCAGTCATCTATTGAGCCGATCAGCCAAAGTGGTTGCTCAGGATTGGCGAAAATTCTATCACCATCGTGTCCTTCCGGTAAGCATGCATGATTTTTATTTCGAGAGTCGTTATATTATGGGCTAAACCTTAACACAAAGGAGAAAATCCCATGAAAACAAGTCATTTAGATTTTCCATCCCCTGCTGCTCTGGAAGTCCAGGCTCAATTCAAGCACTGGCGGAACACGCGCACCAAACGAGGTAAAATTCCAGACGAGTTGTGGTCAGCAGCAGCCAAGCTTACAAAACTTCATAGCGTTAATCAGGTTGCGAAACTAATGAGACTAAATGCTTCAGAGCTGAGTAAAAAGAGTTCGTCAGTATCAAGCCCCATTATAAAAGCGAATCCGGAATCTCCATTATCTTTTATCGAATTCCCAAAAATCTCCAATGGTAATTTCGGACCATGTGAGATCGAATTAAAACGTTCTGATGGCTCAGAGATGCAAATTCGATTATCAAGTGCATCCACTAATGATTTACCTGCTTTGATCCAGGCCTTTGTCAATTAAATTAGTGACTGAGAAGCGGACTATTACCATTGATTTTAGCTCATAAAGGAATAAATGATACAGATCACACCTCATATGCGAATATTGGTGGCCATCGAACCGGTCGATTTTCGGAAAGGGATAGATGGCCTGGCTGGTATTTGTCGGCGGGTATTGAAGACGGACCCTTTTTCGGGGGTCGTATTCGTATTTCGTAATCGGTTAAAAACGGCAATAAAGATATTGATTTACGACGGTCAAGGATTTTGGCTGTGCCAAAAACGCTTATCCAAAGGTCGATTTAAATGGTGGCCACGTTCAACTGATGCGTCGGTGCAACAGTTGGCCGTTCACGAACTGCAATTATTGTTGGTGGCTGGCAACCCCTCGTTACATCAAGTGGCACCGGATTGGAAAAAGTTGCCCAATTGATGATATCAGAGTCTAAGCCGAGGTTTTAATCGATAAGTACGCGATGGTTTCCCTGTAATTCCAGGGAAACCATCGGTCGGGTCT
>Ga0307989_1000836_pt1 | contig 18217 bp, 16 predicted proteins | sample EllFjometagen185_FD_203164 | JGI IMG/M metagenome (GOLD analysis project Ga0307989, IMG submission 203164) | Marine microbial communities from Ellis Fjord, Antarctic Ocean - #185 | ecosystem: Environmental > Aquatic > Marine > Unclassified | place: Southern Ocean | collected 2014-10-08
GATCGACATTTTATCAGGAAAATCAACATTGCTCATTTTATACAAAATGCGGCAGCTCAAAATGCTTTGAAAATGTCAAATTCTGTTCCATAAACAAGATTCGCATACCGATTCTGCCGCTATAGAAAATTCAATAAACAGGTCCTGGCACCCAATTTCAATAAAGTTGTCTGTGAATACCTGGCACAACAAATCGACCCCGGTCTGGATGAGAAGACCCTGATTTTCTGTGCAAATGATAGACATGCCGATTTAGTGGTTGAGCTCCTTAAAAAAGCATTCCAAGAGCAATACGATGAAGTTGAAGATGATGCGGTTTTGAAGATAACAGGAGCAAGTGATAAACCTCTTGAGTGTATCCGCAGATATAAAAACGAAAGAAACCCAAATGTTGCTGTTACGGTAGATCTTCTTACAACTGGAATTGATGTTCCCCGTATTTGTAACTTAGTCTTTATCAGAAGAGTGAACAGCCGGATTCTTTATGAACAAATGCTGGGGAGAGCAACAAGGAAATGTGATGAGATAGATAAAGCGGTATTCAGGGTTTATGATGCTGTGGATATTTATTCTAACATGCAAGAGTATTCCGATATGAAGCCTATTGTTAATGATCCGAAAATCACATTTGGGCAGCTGGAAAAAGAGATTCGAGAAGTTGATAGCGATTCCATGAAACAATTAGCAAAGGATCAATTCATCGCTAAACTCCAGAGTAAAAAAAGACATCTGGATGAAAATCAGACTTGGAAGTTTGAAAGCAAAAGCGGAATGAATCCAGATGATTTCATCAAACACATATCCTCATTGCCGATTAAGGAAGTTGCTGATTGGTTTATCAAGAATCCCGATTTAGGTGAGATACTTGATCAAAAACGGGAAATGAGAAGGATTGCGATACCTATTGCAGAAGGAGATGATAGTGTCAGAGAGATTCAACGAGGGTATGGTGATAAAAAAGCAATAAAACCGGAAGACTTCATTGAGGGATTTCAAAAGTATATTGCTGAAAATACAAACAAGATCGCAGCCCTGAAGTTGATTGTCCAACGACCAAAGGAGCTTACCAGAAAACAGCTTAAGGAACTTCAATTACAGCTTGAAGAAATTGGTTATCGGGAACAAGATTTAAAAATTGCATACAAAGCAACCACTAATGTTGATATTGCAGCAGGAATTATTGGTTTTATTCGACAAGCAGCATTGGGAGATGTATTAATTCCCTGGGAAACACGAGTGGATGATGCGGTTCAGAAATTTCTATCCACTGGTGATTGGACGAAACCACAGGAAAACTGGTTAAAGAAAATCACAGCCCAGATGAAAAAAGAAATTATTGTCGATAAAAACAGCATGAACACTGCCCAATTTAAGGACGCTGGCGGATTCAATCGAATTAATAAGGTGTTTGAAGGAAAATTAGAAAAGGTTCTTAAAGATATTAATGAATTAGTCTGGGAAAAACAGGCTTAAAAACGTAAACGCAAGGAGAGCGTATTGGCTATTACACATAATATTGTAGCGAAACTATGGAATTTCTGTAACATGTTGAAAGATGATGGGGTTACCTATCATCAATACGTAACAGAACTCACCTATCTGCTATTTTTAAAAATGGCAGAAGAGACTGAGCAGGAAGACAAACTCCCCGAAGGCTACAAGTGGAAAGACTTAGTTGAAAAACCCGCTCCAGATCGTTTAGAACACTACCGATTAATGTTGATTTACTTGGGTAGCCATGGGAACAGACAAGTCCAAGAAATCTATGCCAACGCTTCCTCGTTTATTAAAAAGCCGACAACTTTAAGTTCCCTCGTCACAAATATTGATGAACTAGATTGGTATTCCGCCAAAGAAGAAGGCTTAGGTGATCTCTACGAAGGATTACTGCAAAAGAATGCCAATGAAAAGAAGTCCGGTGCCGGTCAGTATTTCACTCCAAGGGTATTGATTAATGCCATGGTAGAATTAATGCAACCCCAGATCGGTGAAGTGATTCAAGACCCTGCCGCTGGAACGGGTGGTTTCCTAATCGCTGCCAATCATTATCTCAGGGAACAGACCGATATCTTTTCCTTATCTGAGGTGGAATTTAACACCTATAAGAATAAAACTTTTTTTGGTATGGAGCACGTTCAAGATACCCACAGGTTGGCGATGATGAACATGATGCTTCATGGTTTGGATAGTGATGCTCCTGAATCCGGGATGATTTATGGTGATACACTTTCTCCGCAAGGACAAACACTTCCGAAATCGGATTTGATACTAACCAATCCACCATTTGGCTCAAAAAAAGGCGGTGGCTTACCGACAAGGGATGATTTCACCTACCCAACGAGTAACAAACAATTAGCTTTTCTCCAGCATATCTATCGAGGATTGAAACCCGGTGGTAGAGCAGCGGTAGTTCTTCCAGACAATGTACTATTTGAAAGTAATACCGGTAAAGATATCCGAAAAGACTTGATGGAAAAATGTGATCTACACACGATTCTTAGATTGCCAACCGGAATCTTCTATGCCCAGGGAGTAAAAACCAATGTGCTGTTCTTTACCCGTGGTAAAAAGGATACAGGTAATACAAAAGAAGTCTGGGTATTCGACTTGAGAACAAATATGCCCAGTTTTGGGAAGACTACCCCACTTACAAAAGATCATTTTACTGAATTTGTTAAAGAGTTTGGAAATGATCCTTATGGTAAAGTGAAACGAAAAGATTTGGGTGAAGAAGGTAGATTTCGAAAATTCTCAAGAAAACACATTGAGGAAAGGGACGAGTCCCTTGATATCTCTTGGTTAAAGGATGATTCATTGGAAGATGCTGCAGATTTGCCAGTTCCTGATTTCTTAGCTAGGGAAGCTATGGTTGAACTTGAAGGGGCTATTGGCGATTTGAATAATATCCTGGTAGAACTGGGCGTTGAGGAGGTTGAGTAATGGGAATTCAATTACCCAAAAACTGGAATCTGACTCCTCTAGGCAAATTAGCGAACTATATTAATGGGCGTGGATTTAAAAAAAATGAATGGAAACAGCAAGGCATTCCAATCATTAGAATCCAAAACCTAAATAAGATTAATGCTCCCTTTAACTATGCAGATGAGGGTTTTGAAGATAAATACAAAATAAGAGATGGCGATCTTTTGGTATCTTGGTCTGCAACTCTTGATGTTTTCATATGGTCACGTGGAGACGCTTGGCTCAATCAGCACATTTTCAAAGTTGAATCTGATTTTAAAAAAACCAATAAAAATTTCCTATACTATGCTCTCAAGGAATCACTCAATGAGCTATATCGTAAAGCTCATGGATCAGGTATGGTTCATATTACAAAAGGAGTTTTTGAAGAGCATCAAATTCAAGTGCCCCCTTTCCCCGAGCAAAAACGCATCGCTGACAAACTTTATTGTCTCCTCACCAAAGTTGATACCTGCAAAGCCCGTTTGGACAAAGTCCCAGAAATCATCAAACGCTTCCGCCAATCTGTTTTGGCTGATGCCACCTCTGGGAGATTGACTAAGAAATGGCGGTTTGAAAACGATATCTCTTTTCCATGGAATATTTCATACCTTACAGATGTATCCAACTCAAAATTAGGTAAGATGCTTGATAAAGCCAAAAACAAGGGAAATCCCATAAAATATTTACGGAATATTAATGTAAGATGGTTTAATTTTGATTTGTCCGATCTCCATGAAATGGCAATCACAGATAAGGAAATACCTAAATATGAGATCAGGGATAGCGATGTTTTAATATGTGAGGGAGGTGAACCAGGTAGGGCTGCTGTCTGGAATCTTGGAAATAACGATTTGGTATTCCAAAAAGCAATTCATAGAGTCAGGCTAAATCCGGAAGTAAATCCATACTGGTTTCTATTCAACTTGAAAAATGATTTCAATAACGGAAAGCTTGCAAAATTGTATACTGGAACAACTATCAAGCATTTAACAGGTCGATCCCTAAAAACTTATCAATTTACAGTACCCAAGATTGTAGAGCAAAAAGAAATTGTAAAACGAGTCGATGCCTTATTCTCCATCGCAGATCAAATGGAAGAAAAACTGAAAAGAGCCCAGAGCGGGGTTGATAAATTGACAGCCTCCATCTTGGCCAAAGCGTTTAAAGGTGAACTGGTTCCACAAGAATCAAGATGAATCTCCGTCTATAGATCAGAAGGTGCTGATGTCTTTTCCACAGTCGTGGTTAAGAGCTTTCTCCCCTAATCAGTAAATCGGGAGATATTTTTCTAACATCTCCTAAGTTTCAGAATATCAATATGACAAAATCGACAATACCGAAAACATTCATCATCGACTGCTCTTGGTGTAAGGCAAAGGTTGCCGCCCAAGAGCATGGTCGCGGGACACAATCGGGCTGGACTGATGAGGACCCAGAGCCTAGTGGAATTACTTTAGTAGTTGGTGAATGTCCAAATTGTCACTCTTTGTTGGCAGGGGTGTCGCACCGAATTGCCTTTAAGGGCTATGACGCTGAAGAGAATTACTGGTCGGATTTCGTGAGAATATATCCAAAGCCACCAAAGACTTTCTCAAGTTATCGTATTCCAAGGGTTGTGTCAGACTCAATAATCGAGGCAGAAAGGTCGCTTCAAGCAAATGCAAACATAGCTGCTTGCGTGATGCTTGGTCGAGCTCTGGAAGCAGTATGTCGTGACATATTAGAAAAGCCAGCAACATCATCCAGTGACACCGAGTCTTCCACAAAAAAAAGTAAGCCAATAATGCTTGGGCAAGGTATAAAGAAGCTGAAGGAAAAAGGTATAATTGATGAACGACTATACGATTGGAGCCAACAACTCCACGCCTTCCGTAATCTAGCAGCTCACCCAGAAGATGTTTCTATTTCACGTGATGATGCAGAGGATCTCCAAACATTTGTTTACGCCATTATCGAGTACATATATGATTTAACCGATCGATATGAGGAATTCAAGAAACGTTTGAAAAAAAAGACGGTAAAAGAAAAGTAAAAATCTAATCAACAAAAAATCAAAATATTGATAAAAGCATTTTGAGGTGAACTGGTTCATCAAGATCCAAATGATGAATCGGCGAAAAAAGCTGGATACTGTCCATGAAAATATGAATCCAGTTTAAGAAAGTTGAAAAACAGGTGGAAAAAAAGCCTAGAAGTGCTAAAAGTAATAAATACAGGGTTTAAAATTATTGATTTTATTAATTGTGCATCTAATGAAAAAACTAATTCAATTACATTCAAATAAAAAATATTATCCTGCTCTAAGCCGGATTTTTTCACCTATTGTACTGGATAGCATCCTAAAAACTGGAGTTTCCGATTATCTGACAGAGGTTTGCAAAAAAAGCGGTTTTCTTGATCAACTTCCTCTTTCAATACCATTGAGCAGTTTTCTTGAGAAAGTTCACAATTTCCTTTTAAAGAATTACCGAAACGAATACATCTATAAAAATGCAATTGCAAACAAAGTGCTATTGGGCAAGCATTCCCTGAGCACTGCTCATATGCTAACAGAATTTCGAGCAGGAAAATGTAAAGCAGATGTTGTCATACTAAATGGATCATCCTCTGTGTATGAGATTAAATCGGAATACGATTCTTTTAAGAGATTAGAAAAACAGATTTGTGAATATCTTAAGGTATTTGATCGAATAAATGTAATAACTTCCGAATCACAAATTGCTAAGTTAAAATCTCTCCTTCCAAAAGAAATTGGAATTCAAGTACTCACAAGACGTAATACTATAAGTACTATTCGGGAATCAAAATCCAATATATTGAATGTTAAAACTGACATTCTTTTCAATTCTCTTCGGAAAAATGAATATATTGCGCTTATAAAGGAATATTATGGATCTATCCCTGATTTACCAAACACTCTTTTGTTTAAGGCGTGCAAAAAACTTTATTGTGAAATCTCAGTGAAAGTTGCTCATGATCTCACAATAAATATCCTTAGGAATAGAACTAACAATCAGATGTTAAAGGACTATATGCAGATGATTCCATCATCCCTGACAGCTTATGCATTGAGCATAGGTTACAAAGGATATAGTATTAAACAATTCACATCACTGTTGGAAAAGAGTCTTGGTCAATGCCTTTCTCCAGGAGTGGTTTAAGAGACTACCCATGTATTTCCCATATGTTAGAGGAAAACAGTTCGAGCTTATCTTGTTGCGAGATAATGCTGAATTAATAGCTCAAAGTCATATTTCGCCCATTATTGAACCCGTCAGAAGCAATTTTTCACCGCTTATTAGGGCAGTAACAGCGTTAAATAATGCGGGAGCAAAAAGTACAATTATTGTTAATCCACAGGTGGGGAAATCTCCAGTTAACACAGAAATGATCTTGTCAAAATTAATTGATTGTGAGTTTAAACATTTTAGTAATATTTCGATTGGATATATCTTGAATACAAATTCCGATCAAAAAGACTTAATCAAACTATTGAAACAGTATGAGGAAACACCTTTTACACTGATCCATAACGGTTTTACGAAAGGCAAAGAATTGTCTGTGGATATTTCCAAATATTCAAATGTCAAAATTCACGCATTTATCGATAATCAATCAGGAAAGCTCTATCGAAAACATTTTAATAATGGAAATTGCAGTAGAGTGTTAATAAAGGATGGTTTCAAACGGCAGAAGAAAAATTCAGATTATCCTCCTAGTGAACATTTTTCGGATTTACATATTACCTATGATGAAGAATTAATGGATGGGTTTGGTGATTTTTTGATTGTCGGTGATGCGTTTTCTGAAACAGGCGGACCTGCTTATGCAGTGGCTATTCATTTAACATATCTTGATGATGAAGAAAATATGTTCATCCATCATTTTCTTTCAAATCAAAACGATTCGCCGATTGATCCGGGTGGTAAGTTCCTCGAAGCCTTAGCAAAATTAGTGAAGGAGCTCACAAAACCAAATTCATCTTTGTACATGTCCGAGGCATGCAAAGAATATCAAGTGCTGTATGCAAAGAAACATTTCCCTGGTCTAGGGCATGTTAAAAAGCTATCAATACAACATCATGTTGAACTAATTGCCAAGTTCCTAAACAATGGTTAAAAAGTTTTGTTGTCCAAATTGTTTCTCTGATTACTTCCTGAAAGAACATATTCCGGCCGTAAGCAACAAAGAAGGAAAGTGTTCTTTCTGTAATTCCCTAAATGTTGTATTAATTGATCCTGAATTTTTATTCGATAGATTTGAACCATTGCTGGAACTGTATGAGGCAGATTCAAAAGGAAATAAAATTAGTGAGTTAATTCAATCGGATTGGAATGTTTTTTCTTTTGCAAGTGGAACAAAGCAGAATAACTTATTAAAAGCGATCACCAAAACCAACTACGATACAAAATCTAAATTCAAACCTAAATATTTGCAAGATAGAACGAACATTGAGCAATGGGAAAAGTTTCGGGAAGAATTAAAACATAGCAATCGGTTTTTCCCTAATGCCGCACCAAGTAGAGACCAACTCAATCCTTTTGGAAAATATATCGGATCATCCATAAAATCAGGTGCTCAAGTGTTTTATCGTGCCCGAATCAATAATTCTGATAATCCTCATCCCATAAAAAAGATGGGTAAGCCACCTGAAAAAGAAGTAGGGAACGGAAGAGCTAATCCAAATGGAATTCCTTACCTTTATGTTTCCTCTACAATTGATACTGCAATATCGGAGGTTCGAGGACATAAAGGGGAAGAGTTAACCGTTGCAGAGTTTCATCTTAAATCAAATATTAAATTGGCAGATTTAAGAGAGCCTAAAAATAAGATTAGTCCTTTTCTGCTAAATGATGAAGAAAATGAGCTGGAACTCATTTATAAGAATATGCCTTTTCTAACACTTCTTGGAAACGAACTATCAAAACCAATAATTCCAAGAGAAGCAAATCTGGAGTACCTGCCTAGTCAATACCTTTGTGAATTGGTCAAACACATGGGGTTCAATGGTATTATTTTCAAAAGTTCTATATCTGATGGAAACAACTATGTAATATTTTCGGATAAAAAATTGAAGGCAATGAAAACATTTCAATATCATATCACTGATACAAGCGTTTCTGCAGAACGGATTGATTAAGAGATCATATTCTTTGCTAATTTTCAGACCATCTAAATATTTTTGCTTTCTACAAGGGGTAAAATTTTAATCCCCAAATTTATTACTTCATCTTTTTAAGAGCTTCCTTCATCAATACCTTGGACTGATACCTTTTCCCGTATCGACCAAAACTCAAGGTATTCCTGCTACTATAACCTAGCAATTCTGCAATGAAGGATTCAGCAACCCCCAATTGTTTCAATCTGTCCGCAACAGTATGCCTAAACGGTGAAATATCTTGGCTGGGTCAGTTATCTTCAATACCCGCCGCAATGTTGTTCATTGAACCACCTACCCGCCTTCCTTGAGTGCTCATCGTTAATATTATAGTACAAATCCGGAAACAGCCTAACTGCCTTAGATTTCCTCTGTTTTTTTACAAAATCAATAAATCCCAGCTCAATTAGCTTATTATGCAAAGGGATAAGACTTTCCGAGGCTTTATTCTTCAACCTTTTTGGGCTCTCAAGATCATCAGATTTGGAATTAATATCCATACGCAATACATAATTTTATTTGCTTAACTTTTGAACTATAACATTTCCCGTTCTTCATAAAAATAGTTGAAAAACGGGAATTATCGCCCCTGATTCCTCAAATGGACAATTGACAACCCAGCAGTTAAAGATCTGTTGATCACTCAAGCCATAATTAGGAAATCGATCAGTTGTGATTCTGGAATGGTATGAATAACGGTATGAAATAATAAATAAGACAATTCAGAGAAGTTTAATTATTGCGGTAAGTATCTGTAATTACACCTGAGCCGACAGCGGGAGTTGAACCCGCCACCTACACATTACGAATGTGTTGCTCTACCAAATGAGCTATGTCGGCTGCAGAAAAGATTTAGTTACGTATCTTTTTGAGGGAGGTTTTGCCAGTGGATTGACCAAGGGCGTCTTCCATTACGTGGCGAATCTCCAGAACTTCAGCGTCTGGAAATCGCTCGACAGCGTTTCCTCGAATTTTAGCAACCACTTTATTCGCATTAGCTCTTGTTTCATAGAAACCCACTCTGATTCGATATAAGAACCCGCCTTCAGGGTTGCGCTTTTGAGAAATATAAGAGTAATCAACCATAGAAACTAACGTTTTTAAGTCATTAATCGCTTCTGAACGGCTGGTGACTTCTGTTAGTTGAATAATCCAGGGTTTGTTCCTCTGAATACCAAAATCGATTAATTCACCGTTGAGTTCACTATAGCTTGGTAAAACAGCCCAGAAATCAGGAGAAAAGATTTTCTTCTCTTCGTATTCATCAACAATATCTTCACCAACGCTAATGGCTTCTCTTTCTGTTTCGAAGAATCCAACACGAATTCGGTAGAAATATTGTGATTTCTTACTATTTCTTATTTTAATCTTATCTCGGGTACGATATAGATAAGCATGATAACCATCCTTAATCAGGAATTTGACAATATTTACACCACGTTCAAGTTGATCGAGATTCATGGATAATAACTGAACCGCATATCGCTTCTTACGAGTTCTATCAAAACTTGTTTTCGCTTTTGTTTTTTCTGACGATTTCCATGACAGACGTTTTCCCGCATCAACAATAACTTTCCATTGCCCTGTTTCTTCTGAGAAAATGGTATAATTGATTTTTTCTCTGTTCTGAATCAAAATTGTTTTCCATTTCCAAGGATCATCCAAAACGTTTTTCTTTTTGGCGATTTTCCACAAAGAGTCGCCTTCTTCAACGATATAGGATTTTTCAGCTTCCTCACTTTCTTCTTCGGTATATTGCTCATCAGTTTGTGCTGTATCAGCAGCAGTACTTAAATCTAATTGATCCTCATTAACGTTTTCCGCTTCAGTAACACCTTCCTCATCTGAACTGACAGACTCTTCCTCATCTGTTTGGTCAATGGGTTGTACTTCAATAGTCGCGTCATCTTGCTGCTCTTCGGTTGGTTGTATAACCACTTCTTCTTGCGTTTGTGGATCAACATCAACACTATCATCACTAGTCAGTTCCATGATTAAAAGAACAATCAGAATGACCAGAATCAGTATAGGAATTCCCCATATCAAAAACGATTTTTTTGGGGTTTGCTCGGGTGTATTTTCCATTTTTCCGTTTTGATTAAATTAACAAGCTGATAAATCTCAAAAGAATATTTGTCCAGAAAGAAAAGAACAAAAACCGCTCAAATTAATACAAATTTGATACCATAGATCATTAATCCGCAATCATTCTACTTTAATAATCTGGATTAACCCCTATTTTTTCCTGTTACATTATTACTCGTTTGAAATTTATCAAAATCTAAAACTATCCATCATGTATGACATTATTCTACTGGATTATCTTGCGGTTTTAGTTTTATGTCAAATAATAATTCATGAATATTTGTTTTTACACAGTTACTTGCAACTGTCCCAGCGGGCTTTTAGATGATGCATTAAGTGTTAAAGGTTCATCAATTCCACGATTACCTGCATTATAGTATTGTAACGCGGTGTGGCCAATCATTGCGGCATTATCCGTACAATTTATAATTGATGGATAGTAAAACCCGATCCCGCGTTTTTTTGCTAATTCTGTTAATGTTTTTCTAATACCTTTATTTGCAGCAACTCCACCGGAAATGGTCATTTTTTTACATCGGGTACGATTAATCGCTTCCTTCATCCGCCTTTCAAATATCTGACACATTATTCGCTGAAAACTAGCCGCAATATTTCCAATTTCATTTTTTCTATTTAGATCATTCATCTGTTCAAAATCAGAATATGAAATTAATTGCTCTGTATCAGTGTACACATTCCTTTTTATCGATTCATTTCTGACGGCTGTTTTAAGACCTGAAAAGCTAAAATCAAGAATCTTTTTACCTTTTAAGGGAATGGGAAATACTATATCAGGTTCAGGAAAATTTTCGGCAATTTTTTCAATAATAGGACCACCTGGATATTGGAAGCCTAACATTTTGGCAACTTTGTCATAGGCTTCTCCTGCAGCATCATCCATGGTTCTTCCTAATAACTGATAGTCACCAAGCGCTTTTGCATGAATGATATGGGTGTGCCCACCAGAAGCAATTAATGCCAAATAAGGAAAACTGAGGTCTTTTTCATCTAAAAATGGAGCCAGCAGATGACCTTCCAGATGATCAATTGGAAACAGTGGGCAACCCGCAATCCACGCCAGAGTCTTGGCATAATTGACACCCACTAATAACGAACCGATTAAACCAGGAGAATAAGTAACTGCTATCCCATTCAACTCGTTCAACTGTATCGAATACTTTTGAAAGGTATGCCTCAGGATTAATGGAAGACTGGTTAAGTGTTTCCTGCTGGCAATTTCAGGTACAATCCCCCCATATTTTTTATGTAGGTCAATCTGACTGGAGATCTCATTTGTGATGACGTCTCCGTTCATATTCAGCAAAGCCACTGCCGAATCATCACATGATGTTTCAATCGCTAAAATCATAATTAGAGTAAAAGAGCAAATTTAAAGGACAAAAGCTGAAAGCTCAGGGGAAATATTTTCTTCTTTTGGGTATTTGATGACCAACTGACCTTGCTGACCTTACGGTCGTTTTGTTGATAAAATATTTTAAATGGTATGATACAAATATTCATTGATCTGTTTATCCAATTGACGCCAATTGGGGAATAATTGCTCTTGTGATTTGAATTCCCGTGTGTGCGCATACTGTCTGCCATTCAACCTTTTAACGCCTAGTTCTCGATGTAATAGTTCATGATACGCCAGATAACTCAATATTTCAGCGGGTACATCGGGGAAATCAAAAACCAGTGAGAAAGCAATTTCATCTTTTTTAAATGAGCAATGAGCCAGTTTTCGAATCGTAAACTGCTTTAACCAAACTGTATTTGGCAGACTCTTCATATCAGAAAACCAGATTTCTTGGACGTTTTTAATGATGTCTGGCAAATTTTGATAAAGCCCTTCACCTGAATAACTGGATATTTTTTTTTTGCTCTTTTTTTCTGTCTGGTTTATTTTATTAGCAAATTCAGGATTTAATATATTGATTTCACGTAAGAATTTCCACGCAAAACGATCAGCTAATGACAGTTTTGACAGTTCGATCCTGGGAGCAATTTCACCTAGAAACTGTTGATGTTGTGCGTGACAATCCAGCAGGCTTTCCAGCGACGCACCTTGAAGCAACTTTTTTCTTAGCTGAAAAGCGTATGATTGAAGTGATACTGAGGACATACTTTAATTAACGATAATATACAAATATTTGTCCATTTTCATCAGAGGTAAAAATGTATAAAACTTCATCATTAACCCCTTTTTCATATTGCTTGTAAAATTCCGGCGCCATTACATTGTTTTCATTTTGAAATTCGTCTACTTTTTCTTTGTTCGCATAAGATCTGACTGAAAATTTCTTCATTTTACCGTCTTTTCCTATTTCGACATTGACGATTTCCAGTTTGGATACCACCCCGTCACGACGTTTGGTCTCAACAACGAGCCCATTCCGAATCAGATTGTTTTTAACATTTTTGTTTTTAACCGAAAAGGTCTTCTTATTGAACTGATTTGAAGATTTGAGAGAGACCTTATCTGATTTTTTCATCCAGGTAATTTCATACCCAGCAGTATGCCAGGTGAATTCCAGCTTATTTCCTCTTTGGGTCAACTTAAAAGGAATATCCTGAATTTTGACAATAGGAAATTTACCCGTCTTATGCAATTTTTCGTATTCAATTCGCAGGGTTTTGTGTCCAGAAGTAATATATTGAACACTTCCCGGGCTTAATAGCGCTTTTTTAGGTGAAATATATTCAACATTAACGGATGATTTTTCCACCGGTTTCAAATTTAATTTCTCAACTTTACTTTTCGCAAACAGTCCCGACCCTTCAAAAAAACCAAATGTCACTACCAATAGACCTATAGCAATAAGTCTCTTCATTTTTTCTCCTTTCATTCTGAAGTACGAATATCATTTTGAATCCGAAACAAAAACCAGTCCTCAACTTCGTTTAATACTGCTGTATATTTACTCAATAAGTAATTTTCCTTTTTCCGTCAACCGAAGCTTTCCATCAAATCTCTCAATTAATCCCTCTTTTAATTCAATCTCTTTTAACACTCTTTCAACAGGCAGGGACGAGAAATTTTTAAACAGGTGCTCAATAGACTGGTTTTGATGAATATTATTTAATAATTCTGTTTCAAATTTACTGAATTCACTCTCTTTATTCTTAAGTCCTTTTAATAAAAACAGATGTAATTGATCACCCATCCGGCATAAAAATGTTTCAATTTCTTTGCTACCCCTCAAATATAATGCTGATTTATCCTCTGTTCCTGAATTCCGAATAAAAACTGCCCCCATTAATTCACTGTTTTTCGTAATTTTACCGTACAGCATCTCTTTTTCTTCAGAAAATCGAACCACTTCACAACAAAATCCTTCAGGTAGGAAACCCTCAACAGTGCTGATAAAATACTTTTCCAGCGTCTTTCTGAATTCAGAACCCGGTTGAATCTTTGATTTATTAACATAATAGACATAAAATGTCTGTTTAATTCCAGGTGGAAAAGGCTGGCATAGATAATCAAGCTGTTTTTCAATGGGGATATTTTTGAAAATCTCATTTAAAGAAACCAAAGAATTCAATCCGGATTTAACCCCACTACCGGCAAAATATCTCATCAATCCATATTGGGTCTCAATAAAACCAGGCGTTATACAATGACCTGACTCCTCGATCCCAATACTGAACTTAAATTTTGTCTTCGAATCCAGCGATTTTATTGAGTTCAGACACTCTTTCCACAATTTTGAAAGCTCAATACCGGAAATTTCATCCGCTTTCTCAAGCTGATTCAATTTTTCCAGAAATGGACGGGCAAGTGGTGATTGCTGTTCCAGATTTGAGCGAATATTATCCATTACTGCTTTTAACAATATCCACTTGTCTCCAACTCCTGTAACCAAGGAATCATATCCCATCTGCTTTGTGGTCACAGATGTATTTAAGTCACTTTCGACCGTATTAATAAACCAACAGTTTTCAGCGCCCTGACTCTTTTTTAAATAATTCGCCTGATGGACGCCAAGAAAGTCGCCCGAAGATACCAATAGACAATCCTCAATATAATTATAGTCCAAAGCATAACAACGATCACCATCACCATCAAATACAAGTGCCGTTAATTTTGTTTCACCTCTTTGTATCGATTGATTTTCCTGTGATTTCTTAAACATCTCCTGAAGGGTTTCATATAGGTGAAATCTACCACCAGCAGGGATAACTTCCGATTTGTCGATTCTTTCTCTGCCTTCAAGATCCGCAACTCCACACGATTCATTAATATTTCCGGTGATATTTGTAATCATCGTCTCTTGAAAAGGAAGTCGTGTAAATATCTCTTCTGCGACTGATGCAACCGCACCTTTTGAAACATCAATTACCAGAATTGTGTTTTCAAAGGAGTGATCATCTATCCAGGAGTTTAACGGATCCAAATTGAACTTAATAAACAACTCTTTCGCTTTTATTTCATGGTTTTCGAGATTCCCCTTGAGTTCGAAGCTCTGAAGATCTAAATCCATATTTTGTATCAATTGGCGCGTTAAGCGACCATCATCATCAGGTAAGAATTTTAAACCCGTTAGTCCATGAAACAGTTTTATTCCATTCTGATCAGATGGATTGTGTGATGCGGTAAGCATTACACTGCCCCCAGCATTTCTCTCAACCATATAAAGTGGAATTGCCGGAGTGGGCAATATTCCAACAGAAAACACATTCAAACCCGCTTTACGAATTCCGTTCATCGCTGATTGATTAAACGTTCCTTTGGAGTCTCTTGGATCCCACCCGACAATTATAGTATCACCAACGGTTACGGATTTGGATTCTATGAGAAGTTCTACGTAAGAATAAGTATAACATTCAAAAAACGATGGTGTCAGAAATCCGTCTTTTAAAAAAAACTCAACCGGATTTAATTCTCCCCGTTGTTCATCTTCGCAAATCCGACCTCTTATACCGTCAGTACCTTGGATTCTGTCAGGAATTTCTATCATTTTTAACCTATAGTTTTCAGATGTAAAAGTGATCTTTATAAATCAAATTATCTTATTGATCCCCTAGAATTAGTCTAAATCCAGCTAATCAGTCCAATAAAAATAGAATTTAATAATAAAATTTTGATCTCATTTCTGATTATATACAATCAGCATCCCTCATTCGACTAAACCTCTTGTCATTCCCGCGAAAGCGGGAATCTAGGGTATTAACCAACGTTTTCATTTACTCCCTGGATCCCCGCTTTCGCGAGGATGACAATGTGAGAGAAAAATCAGATGAAAACGGCTCTGGTCGTTTACTTGTTTATATATAAATGCTAACTATTAAATATGATCACATACTATTTATAAAAGTATTCTATTAAAGCTTTTTATTAATTCTATCAAAACGTTAAGAGTAGCTCGTATGAAGAAAACCGCACTAACAGGCATTAAGCCTACTGGAAGTCCACATATTGGAAATTATCTGGGTGCAATCTGCCCAGCCCTGGAACTGACTAAAAATCATGATGCACTTTATTTTATTGCCGATTATCATGCGTTGACTACTGTCACGGATAAAAAACTGCTTAAAGAGCAAATTTATGGACTTGCAGCCACTTGGTTGGCATCAGGACTCGACCCGGAAAAAGTCACTTTTTACAGACAATCCGACATGCCAGAAGTTTTTGAACTGAGCTGGATACTTTCCTGTTGTGCTTCAAAGGGTTTACTCAATCGCGCACATGCATATAAAGCTTCTGTAGACAACAATGAAGCAACTGGGAATGATCCTGATTATGGGATTAATTGCGGTTTGTTTTATTATCCCATTTTGATGGCAGCTGATATTTTGATGTTTAGCAGTCATGTTGTTCCTGTGGGTCAGGATCAAAAACAACATCTGGAAATTACCCGTGACATTGCTCAAGCGTTTAATCAGACGTATGGTAATATCCTAACAGTACCCGAACCCTTGATTCAGGAAAATGTGAAGACCGTACCTGGAATTGATGGCAGAAAAATGAGTAAAAGCTACGATAATGTCATTCCTTTATATAGTACGGAAAAAAAGTTAAAGAAAAGAATCAACCAGATTGTTACTGATTCAAAAGAGGTCGAAGACGTTAAAGATCCCGATAACTGTAATTTGTTTGAAATATATACCTATTTTGCCTCACCTGAAGACATCGAAAAAACCAGAGGTCGTTATCTGGCGGGTGGACTACCTTACGGAGAACTAAAAAAAGAGCTATTTGAACTGATAAATAATTTTGTTTCCGAAGGTCGGGAAAAATATAACCACTTGATGGAGGATAAAAAACAGATTGATAATATCCTTGCTGAAGGTGCACAAAAAGCCAGATCAATTTCAATTCCGCTGATGGCTGAAATTCGAAAAGCAATTGGAGTTCAATAGACATTTTTTAATAAATCAGGAGCGCATCAAATGAATTTTTTAAAAAATATTAAAAAAAGACGAGTTAGGGGAGCAGAATTAGTGGTAACCGGTGGTTTAACTCTTTTTCTCGGAAATTTTGCGACTTTTCTGGCTCCAGTCACTTTATGTGGCTATGGACTTTATCGCTGGATTTTTAAAAAAAGTTATCCGGATGGAATCACCAGTATTGCAGTGGGTATAATTTCCATTCTCCTTTTGAATGGTCCCTTGAGCTTCATTTCGACACTTCTCTTGTCAGTTGGAGGAGGGATGGCAGTCATTGGGGCAATCATGATGTTCTTTCCCAGTGGCAAGGATACATCCGAAATTCAATAGATTTTTGATGACGCCGAACATATTAAAATTATCAGTCTTTAAATTAATCCGGATTTTTTGATCGGGCAGCTATTTCATATTCAATTTGAAAAACCATTTGTTTAAATGATAAATAATATTAAAAAATCGTTCCTGGATGCCCAGGAGCTACTTGAGAATTTCATAAATTCTGACTCTAGCATTAAACAAATCGAATCATTTGCCTCAAAAATTTCAGAAACGATTACAAATGGTTCCAAAATAATCAGTTGTGGAAACGGTGGCAGTATGTGTGATGCCATGCATTTTGCTGAAGAACTCACCGGACGATTTAGAAACGACCGTAACTCTCTTCCAGCAATAGCGATTTCAGACCCGTCTTATATAACGTGTACCGGTAATGATTACGGCTTTAGTTCAATTTTTTCCCGATTTGTTGAAGGTGTTGGAATGAAGGGAGATCTTTTGCTGGGAATTTCTACCTCGGGTAATTCTGAAAATGTCATTGCAGCATTTGAAGCGGCTAAAAACAGAGGAATGTACACCATATCCCTGTTGGGTAAAGACGGTGGAAAAATAAAAGAGATGGTTGATCTTCCCATCGTCGTTCCTGGAGTTACCAGTGACAGAATTCAAGAAATACATATTAAAATCATCCATATAGCCATAGAAATAGCAGAGAAAAAGCTGGGATTTTAGATTAAACCTGCCACTATCTGGCAAAATATCGTGTTTCAAATTAAGAACTGAACAGAATTTATCTATCTAATTTTTAGTTCGTTTTTTCATTTATTAATTTATTAATGTTTTGCTTATAAAATATTATGATCGTTATACTCGATTTTGGTTCTCAATATACACAGCTTATTGCCAGACGAATCAGAGAACACCAAGTTTATTGCGAGATTCTTCCCTGCACAGTTTCTCTTGATAAAGTAAGAAATCTTAAACCCGAAGGAGTTATTCTTTCCGGTGGACCCAGTTCTGTTTTAGGTGAACTCTCACCATCCGTTGATCCAGAAATCTTCAGTTGGAATATTCCCATTTTAGGGATTTGTTATGGACTTCAACTGATTGCGTCTCTTTTAGACGGGGATGTTCAGAATTCAACTCATTCTGAATACGGAAGAACAGAAATCACCATTGAAAAAGAGGATGACTTTTTTGATGGAATCCCATTAGATCAACCGCTCACTGTCTGGATGAGTCATGGAGATTTGGTAACAAAAATTCCCAATGGTTTTTCTGTGCTGGCAAAAAGCAGTAATGCTCCATATTCAGCGATTGCAAATTTGGAGAAGAAAATCTACG
>Ga0307989_1000840_pt1 | contig 18150 bp, 18 predicted proteins | sample EllFjometagen185_FD_203164 | JGI IMG/M metagenome (GOLD analysis project Ga0307989, IMG submission 203164) | Marine microbial communities from Ellis Fjord, Antarctic Ocean - #185 | ecosystem: Environmental > Aquatic > Marine > Unclassified | place: Southern Ocean | collected 2014-10-08
TACACAAACCGTGAACAGCCTATTGTCTTATTAATCAATACGGCTTGTTCTTTTGTCGGATACAATTTAAATTTGAACGCTTTCTTCTGCAACATTTAATTCATTTCACTTTCTGGTTATTATATATTTCTTAAAATCCAAATCTATGTATTAGCTACGTTAATTATATACCACTTTTTAGAAATTGGCGTACTATTTTTAGTACTAAGCCAAGACAATTTTAAGCCGGACAAGTAAATTTTCCCAATTCATCCCACGTCTAAAGACACGGGTGTTCTTGGGTGGGTGATAAAAATATCAACTTGAAGTGCAATTGATCCCTATCTTTACAAAAAGCAGAAATTGTCCCTAGGGATAATTTCTGCTTTTTGGGTCATTTGTCCCTAGGGACAATTTCTGGTTTTAGGAATAAAGCATGGCAATTATTGCTTCACGCAATTTTATAGGTACTATTCTAAACAGAAAAGCAACAATCTTATATTTAAAGCCCACTGTAACAGCGACGGGTGGATTTTTGCGTTTTATCACTTTATATATTGTTTTTGCCACAGAAATCGGATCTTTACCGTTTATCTCATCTTTCTCCATAACACCTATTGAGTGATTCAATCTACTTTCATATGCAGTTCCCGAAAGACTTTTTTCAGTCATCTTCCTATTTGCTGTAAAGCTTGTTTTTGTATCTCCGGGTTGCACAATACAGGCGTTTAGCCCAAATTGTTTAATTTCATTCCTAAGAGAGCATGTTAATGAAAGCATTGCTGCTTTGGTTGCTGAATAAACACCTTGATAAGGTATTGGAATATAGCCTGCGACTGAACCAATATTTATTATTAAACCACTTCTCGCTTTACGCATATAAGGCAAAACTTCATTGATTACATTTAGCGACCCAAAAACATTGGTACTAAACTGTCTAGCAACATCATCCTGAGTTGAGTCTTCAACTGAACCTGCCATCCCCATACCGGCATTGTTAATAACAACATCAATTCTACCACTTTGTAAAATTACATCTTTAACTGCGGCTGTTACCGATTCTTTATCAGTTACGTCCATATAGAGCATTGTAACCAAATCATCTCCGGGTTTCCCTTTTGATATATTGTCTCGGTTTCTTGTTGTCCCATATACTTCAAATCCCTTTGAATATAGATAATCAGCACTTGATTTTCCTATTCCCGATGATGCTCCTGTAACTAATACAACTTGTTTTTTCATAATATTACCTCACATGAATTAAAACACATAGCCAACTTATTATCAACACAAGTAGCAATCTGTTACTATGACCAGCTAATAATTTTACTTGAATATGTTATACCCTCATGATATATTGTTTAATGTATAAACTATAAATGTTTGGGACATTGCTTATGATATCAAATGAGGTTTATACATGTAATTAAAGACGGGGTGATTTAATGGATATTTTTAAAAGGTGTTATGATTTTACTGCTGCTGATGAAGCAATAGAAAAGGGAATTTATCCCTATTTCCATGCAATTGAAACAAAACAGGATACAGAGGTTGTTATGGATGGGCGAAACGTTATTATGCTTGGTTCTAATAACTACCTTGGGTTTACATCTGACCAAAGATGTATAGATGCAGGCAAAGATGCACTTGAGCAATATGGAACAGGTTGTTCTGGCTCAAGATTTCTAAACGGAACCCTTCAACTCCATCTGGAACTGGAAAAAAAGCTGGCTGATTTTGTAGGTCAGGAAAGCGCTCTAACCTATAGTACAGGTTTCCAAACTAATCTCGGGATTATTTCCAGTATTGTTACTAAAGGCGACTTTATTTTAAGTGATAGTGAAAATCATGCAAGTATAGTTGATGGATGCAGGCTTTCATTTGCCAAAACACATAAATTCAAACACAGTGATATGTCAGAACTTGAAAGATTATTAAGACGCCTTCCACCAAATAAGGGCAAATTGATTATTACAGACGGTGTTTTTAGCATGAGCGGAGAGATATGCAATTTACCGGCTATAGTTGAGCTAGCGAAAAAATACAAAGCAAGAATCATGGTTGATGATGCACATGCCCTTGGAATGATTGGTAAAGGCGGAAGGGGTACCGCTTCACACTTTGGTCTTGACAAAGAAGTAGATATAATAATGAGTACCTTCAGTAAATCATTGGCCAGTCTCGGAGGCTTTATAGCTGCTGAAGAACGTGTAATAAATTATGTAAAACATTCATCCAGACCTTTTATTTTCAGCGCATCTATACCTCCGTCAAATGCAGCAGTGGCAGAGAAAGCACTTGATTTACTTAAAGAAGATCCTGATAGACCTAAGCGTCTTATAAAAGTTTCAAATTATATGCGAAAAGGTTTCAAAGAAAGAAATATCCCGATAATTGATGGAGAAACAGCAATTATTCCTGTTATGACGTACACAAACGACAGGACTTTTGCAATAACAAAAATGCTATTGGAAAATGGCGTTTACGTAAATCCGGTAATATGCCCTGCTGTTAAACCCGGCGAATGTTTACTTCGCACCAGTTACACAGCTACACACACAACAGACCAGCTAGACAAAGCTCTTAATGCATTCTCAGCTGTTTTTGCAAAAGCTGATGAACTGAGTCTTTAAAATTCAATCAAACACCCTTAGGGTATATGGTTGAATCAGAATGAAGCATTAATGAATATATAGAAAAAGTGCTTATGAATAGCGCTTTTTTTTAAGTTCCTAAAAGGATGAAAATCATTATTTTAATTTTTTAATTTTATTATGAAAAGGTGCTGCATGTATAGCTTCGACTTTCACAGCCTCAGGGGAAAGCAACGCATAGACCAATGCAAACTGGTCATCAACCTCATTGTATGTGTCTGTGTCAAGAATCATTCTAATCATTTTGATTACCCTTTCATATCTTCTTTTCTTCTGGTAAACCTAATCTCACAAAGATATTATATTCATTTTGGGAATGAGAAACAATTAAAATTATCAAAAGCACCCTAACAGAAAACCTGAAGAGTTTTTAAATCTTCAGGTTTATATGAGTTCAATCTTTTTAATTTGGGTCTTATGATTTTGCGTCTAATATTTTCTTTTTAATTCTATACTTTTTCCAAATCATCCAAATCGGTGTTGCAATGAAAATTGACGAATATGAACCACTTGTTAGTCCGATTATCAATGGGAATGCAAACTGTCTGATTGATTCCACATTAAAAATTGCCGCGAATACAAATAATGTTGTTATGGTCAGTAGTGTAGTTACAAGAGTATTGATTGTTCTTGGCAGTGACTGAACTATGCTGGTATTAACCATTGTTTCTATGTCAGCCTTGTGCATAAGCGCAGTATTTTCTCTGATTCGGTCATAAATAACAATTGTGTCATTCATCGAATACCCGATAATGGTCAGTATTGCAGCAACAAACACCTCATTAATCGGTATATTAAATACTGCATAAACTGACAACATAATTAATGCGTCATGTACAAGTGCAACAATTCCAAATAGAGCTGCTGATATACCGGACATTACGCGGAATCTTATTCCAACATAAATTACGATAAGAAGCATTGCCCAACCGGCAGCCATAAGTGCTTTGTTTCTAAGCTCAATGCCAATGAAAGGTTCTACAGACTTTATCTGAGGTATAGTTCCGGCTTTTATGTTATATTCATCTGTAAGAAAATCGACAACAGCATTTATTTCTGAACTATTGAGAGTATTTTCCTTAGTTACTTTAATGGATAGAAGCGCAATACTTTTTACCTGGGCATCAGGATTAAACGTTTTTTCTTTCTGAACTGTAACAGTTTTACCAAGTAGTTCCTCAATGTCTGCTTCAGCTGCTGCTGCATCATAACTATCATTAGCCATTTCTATCTTTATAATAGTTCCGCCTTCAAACTGGATATCCCAGTTGAATCCACCGTTTATCAGCAAGAACATAACTCCTATTAGAATTAGGACTGCCGAAACTATGAACATATATTTTCTTTTTCCGATTACATCAATCATTTCAACACCTCCTTTTTAACGCCATACAACCATCTGTTACTAAGCCCCTTAGTTGAAGCCAGTGCTCTAAGCAGCCATTTCACGATAACGATAGCTGTGAAGAAGCTCATTATAATCCCTATGATGAGAGTAAGTGCAAATCCTTTTATGGGTCCGCTTCCTACTATATAAAGTGCTCCACCGGTTATAAGTGTTGTGACATTTGCATCAAGTATTGTTGAAAACGCTCGTTTGAAACCTATATCAATTGCTTCTTGAAGCTCTATGCCTCGTCTAAGCTCTTCTTTTATTCGTTCATATATTATTACATTTGCATCAACACCCATACCTATGGTCAGTATGATACCTGCAATACCAGGTAGGGTTATTGACGCGTTAAAAGCTGATATCCAGAATATAATACTAGCAACAAGTCCGATGAGTCCAACTGATGCAACTGCACCTGGTAGTCTGTATCGAAGAAGCATAAATGCAACAACAAGAATCATTGCAAGCATAGCTGCATCCAATGTTACGCTTAATGCACTTTCACCAAGTGTTGGTGTAATTGAATTTATTTCTTTGGCAATCATCGCAAATGGCAAAGCTCCGTATTGAAGCTTGTTTGCTATATCAATTGCTTCATCGGTAGTGAAACTACCAGTTATAACTGCTTCACCTGTTTTAATCCAAGTACTTACATTTGGTCCACTAATGAATTGCTCATCAAGGTAAATCGCTATAGGATGATTGACCAATCTTCTGGTTGCTTCTGAGAATTTCTCAGTACCTACATCAGTAAACTTTAAAGAAATAGTAGGCTTATTTTCAACAAGTACCGCCTGAGCTGTTTCAATATCACTGCCTTCTATTACAATTCTGTCAGTGGGAAGGTATTCAAACCGTCCGGTGACTTCATTTATTACATATCCATCTTCAGTTTCATCCACTTCTCTGAATGTAAGAAGGGCCATTGTACCAAGATCATCAATTACTTTCTGAGGATTTGTATTATCACCACTGGAATATGGTATTTCAAGAAGAAGTCTCTTGTTTTCATAGTCCGGGCTCATATTGTAATCAAATGTGCCTTTAGCTTCAATCCTCTGTTCAAGGATAGTTCTAATTGTTCTAAGCTGGTCATCTGTAACTTCAGCAATGTTCTCAACATCCGGATAAAGGGTTGCTGATACGCCTCCCCTTATGTCTATGCCGGTTTTTATTTCCGACACTTTTGAAACACCCAAACCGGGGGCTCCTGTGAGAATCATAACAATAAAAAAAGTAACGATTAGAATCGCTACCGAGAACCTAATCCAAAGTTTTGCACCTGGTTTAAGCTTCGGTTCTTTTTTACTGACTGAAGAATAATCCATCCTAGGATTTCTTCTGGACTTGTTTGCCATTCCTTTTGTCTCCCTCCGTACAAATTCGAAACATTATCTGTTCCGAACTCGAATTGAAATGGATTCTATAAGAGCATTCTCAGCTCTAAAAATCACACTAAGATATTATATATGCAGGGTATCCATTAGTCAATCTCTACCTACCCTATATATCATATATTGGTGTTTCTGCGGAGAGATAATTTTCCAAACTACACAAAAAAAGAGACCCATGATTCACACAGGTCCCTTTTGGTTATATTTGTTTGGAATTATTCTCCTGTATTAGGAGTTTCTACTACCGGTGTTTCCACTTCAGGTTCTACTGAAAACCCATTTGGGTTGAATAGATACTGTAGGAAATCGTTATCTGTGTCAAGTACGATTGTAGTGCCATATCCAAGAGTTACTTTATATGCCTGTAAACTTCTGTAGAATGCATAGAACTCAGGATCTTGATTATATGCATCGGCATAGATCTGCAATGCCAAAGCATCACCTTCACCACGAGTGGTTTCAGCTGTTTCGTATGCCTGAGCTTCTAAAATAGTAGCATCTTTATCAGCTGTTGAAGTGATCTTCTGAGCTTCTTCCTGACCCTCTGATCTATAGGTCTTGGCAGCTCTTTCTCTCTCTGTTCTCATCCTGTTAAATACATTCTCGTAGTTTTCAGCAGGAAGGTCAGTTCTTTTAATCCTAATATCAACAACTTCCATGCCATAATTAATCAATTGCTCATTTGTTGAAATACTTATTCTCTCAAGCATGTCGCTCATATATTCTTTGTCAGAAATAACTACATGAGCTGTTACTTTACCAATTTCTTCATTCAACTTAGAATAAACAAGTTCATCAAGTCGTTGGTGAGCTTTGCTAGCGTTGTTAATAGTTGCTACAAACAATGCAGCATTATCAATTTTCCATTGTGCAAAGTTATCTAAAACCAGTTTCTTTTTATCCTGCGTTATAACTTCTCTTGGCACTGTATCGTATGTCAATAACTGGTTTGTATATGTTTCAGTTGACTGGATAAAAGGAATTTTCAAGAATAATCCTTTTCGTCCTTGAACTACTTTAACATTTCTAAGATTAACATTTGCAATTCGTGCTGCTTCCATTTCAGGTGTTTCCTCGTCAATTATTACACGCACAACTTCGTTAAACTGCTTAACAACTACCTGCTCACGCTCATCAACTGTGAAAGTACATAGTTTGAAAAGAATAAGCACAAGTATAATAGAAACGACTACAGCAACAATAGATTTTACAGTTTTACTGCTTTTCATTTTTTTAAATTGTTCATTATCAGTAAATTCATTCATTACTGTCCACCTCCTTGAAGTATTTGTGATTGCTCAAGAGGCAGGAATTTAAGTGTTCCATCATCTGATGAAACAATGTATTTTGTCATACCCGGAAGGATTTCTTCCATGGTTTCAATATACATCCTGATTCTTGTTACATCCTTACCAAGTTCATATTTTTCAAGAACCTGCAGGAAGTTTGCTACATCACCCTTTGCTTCTGCAGTTCTTTTTTCCTTATAAGCTTCAGCCTGGTTAATCATTTCAGCTGCGTTACCCCTTGCTTGAGGAAGTATTTCATTCGCGTATGTTTCAGCTTCATTGATATAACTTGCTTTGTCTTCTCGGGCATTGGCAACATCTTTAAATGCAGCGTCAACATCAAGTGGCGCAGCTACATCCTGAAGAACAACATTATTGATCCTAACTCCAAGATTATACAAATTGCATATTTCCTGAAGATCTGCAAGAATTTCACTCTGGACTGTAGATTTATTATCTGTCAGTACTTCATCAAGTGAATGGTTTGCAACAACACGTCTAATAGCTGATTCAGCGGACACTGTCATTGTGCCTTTTTGATCATCAACATTAAAAATATATGCTTCAATATCCACGATTTCATACTGGATTACAGTTTCAACATCAACAAGGTTCTCGTCTTGGGTAAGCATCCTGGCTTCATCTGGATTTGTTCTATACTCAGAATATTCACTCTGGCTCCCAACTTTTAGTGTCTCATACCCTATTTCAATTGTTCTGATTTCTTTAAGCTTTTCTTTTTCAATAGTTTCAATCGGAGACGGCAGATGCCACTTCAAACCAGCATCATAAATCGTATCCACATGATTGCCGAACCTCAGCACAACAGCAGCTTCTCCACCCTCTGACTTAACGGTATAAAAACCCGTTGCAAGCCAAATAAGCAGTATTACCACTATCAGTGTAATTGGTCCGAGTTTCATTAGTTTATTCAATAATACACCTTCTTTCAAATTCCCAACCGGGATACTCTATTATACCCCGCAAAGTACTTCCGTAAATCTATACGGAACATTACTGATTATATCACATACAATTCCAAAGGCACCTCACACCTTACTAACAATACATAATTACATATCAACTGTCATAATTACTCATTTATCTGTCAGATTATTGGAGAGGTCCATCTAATCATCTATGGGATAATTTATCAATTTGCGAGATAACCCATCACAGGATGCTTTATCATACATGCCATTTTTAATATCGTCCCACTTTTCACCAATGCGCGGTGGTCTGTAAGCAAGTACAGGATCTTTAATCTGGAAAGCACTGGTGCCTGAGCGCCAATAACATAAACTCTTCTATACCAATCAACCAGTTATCTGACGGATATCTTGTCAATTTTGTGTTAAAATCTATTTACAAACTTGAAAGGATCCAATAATGAACGCTGATACTTTCGGCCCACTGATACTATTACCAATTATTTGCACAATAATTTACTATATGTTAAAAAAACAAAATCTACTTACTAAGGAGAAAAAGCTGCTGCTTATATTATTTGCAGTATCTTTCTTCATAACTGAGGTAGGCCGCTCTATTTATAGACCTGAAATTTATGAACATGGAATCTTTGATTTATATATCGCAGATACCCTAGGCACTAGTTTTGGCACACTTACTGCAATATTTTTTGTTTTGCTATTGCAGGCCAAAAATAAAATTTCGGATATGTTCTATATTATAGGAATAACAATTCTTGTAATGGTTTATGAAGTATTAGCATTACCTGGCAATGAGGTCTACGACATACACGATATGTATGCAGCATTGATATGCGGACTACTTGCCGCTGCGTTCTATTTCATATATTTTCTTTGGATTCCATATAAACGTTCAAAATCCTCAAAAATTGATGAAAAATCAATTGACACGGACTAAGACGTATATTATAATGGGTTAGCCGCTCAGACGGAGACACAAGCCGGAGTGGCGGAACTGGCAGACGCACAGGACTTAAAATCCTGCGATCTTAGCAGATTGTACCGGTTCGATTCCGGTCTCCGGCACCAATACGACGCGGGGTGGAGCAGTGGTAGCTCGTTGGGCTCATAACCCAAAGGTCGGAGGTTCGAATCCTTCTCCCGCAACCAAATGAAAAAGACTTCCTTTTTGGAAGTCTTTTTCATTGTGGGATGAATAACATAACTAAGTTCGTAGGATTTAGCGACAGGTTTGTACCGGAAGGTAGCGAATGTACCGCAGCGTAGCGAGGAACGTCGCCGGTGACTTGAATTGTAATTTCACGCATCTAGTTTGCAACGAGTGAACATTACAATTTGGGAACAATCAAATGCTTCTGTCGAGGAACGAACCGACAGTTAAATCTGTCAATTAGCCTTGAACTACCCGCCAATTCATTGGCGGGTAGTTCAAATGTCTGCTCCAGTTAGTTCTAATGGGATTATTATCGAAAATTTACTTCCTCTGCCCAAAACGGATGAAATTTCTATCTTCCCCCCCATCTTTTCAACATTTTCTTTGGCAAAGTATAATCCTAGACCTTCACCTTGGTCATTATGGATTGTGTTGCTGCGGTAGTATGCATTGAATATCTTCTCTAAATCATCTTGCTTAATTCCGATCCCATTATCTTCCATATCAATACTTAATGATTTATTATTAATTGAGTAGCTTAGATTAACTTCTCCATTTTCATTTGTGTATTTATATGCATTTGTCAATATATTATAAATAGTCTGGCTCAATTTATATTTATCAGTGTTCAGCATAATTTTTTTACTTGAGTTAAGTTTTAATTCAATATTCTTTTTATCAAATTGCGCCTTTAATCCATTGAAAATTTGTTTTATAAGCGATGCAAATTCAAATTCTTCAATTTTCAAAACATCATAATCTTTCCCCGCATCTATTACATTACTCATGTTAGAAATAATGGCTGTAATATTTTCAATTTGGTTTTCACAAACTTTAATCTCTTCTGGTGTCATCTTAATGATATTATCTGTAAAACCTTCCAAATGGGTTTTTAGAACTGTTAACGGGGTTCTTGTTTGATGCACCAGTTCATCTATAAGAACTTTCCTGCTTTTACTTTTCAGCTTCAATTTGTTTCTTAATGCCAATAAGTTTTGTTGTATAGTTCGGATTTCATGGATGTTTGTATCTGCTGCACTTATATCTTTACCAATATTAATATTATGTGCCATTCCTGCCGTGTATATTAGATCCTTACTCATTTTTTTGCTTATGAATACTCCGATAATTAATGCAATAATCAACACTATAGCAATAGAATATAGGCTGTTTGTTAAAAGAGATGCTTTAAATCTACGGGCAACGATGGAATTCCCCAAAGAACTATATCTTGTTATATTTAGTTGTCCAATTACAGTCCCTTCATTAGTAATTTCGATATGATCAATCTCACGGTCAGAATCATCATACTGTGATCTCCTCATATCCATCATTCCCCCAGACATCATCATACTATTCTCTTCACTAACATCAACCAACAGATTTCCTGCCTGATTATAAAGTTTAATACGAATAATAGGGTCATCTAGGTGCGTCTCTAACTCTATTACCATTTGCTTTACAGTGAGGTCTTCTGCCAACAAAGCAGTTTGGGAATAATTTAGTATTTCATTGTAATGACTTTCATAAACATCTTCTTGGTAGTCAGTAAAATACCTATCTATTAGAGAACTTAAGATAAAAGCATTGATGCTTACGGATATAACAGCAATGAGAATTAGCACCAATAACCATAGTTTTCGTATTGACATTAATCGTTACCTCCAAACATATACCCTGAACCATATTTGGTTACTAAAAATTTTGGTTTTTTAGGGTTATCTTCAATTTTCTTCCTAATTCGTTTTATATAGCTGTCGATATTTCTATCATACCCATCATACTCATTGCCAAATGACAGGTTAATCAATTGTTCTCTGGAAAAAACCTGCCCCTTATTCTTAAATAACGTTAAAAGAAGATTGAATTCGACAGATGTCAATTCAATCTCCTCATCATCTTTGTACAATTTCATGCTTTTTGAATGCAACTTCAATCCCTGAAAACCGTAAATTATTTCATTGGTTTCATGATATGTTCTTTTAAGAAGTGCTTGGACACGTTTCATGAGCTCTCTTGTACTGAATGGTTTCACAACATAATCATCCGCTCCTGTATCAAATCCCTTTAAACGGTCAATTTCTTCCTGCTTAGCTGTGAGCATGATGACGGGTACATCTGAAATCTTGCGTATCTCTTTTAAAACTTCATACCCATTGATTCCTGGCATCATTATATCGAGTAATACGAGGTGATATTCATGATTGTTGAATTGTTCCAGTGCCTCAAAACCATCTTCTACAACTTGATTGTCATAACCTTCGCTGTCAAGATACTTTGAAACAATACTGCTTATTTCACTTTGGTCTTCAACAACAAGAATATTATATTTCATGAAGTCACCTCCTTAAATTAGCAATTCCCATGTTTAGATGATTGTCATTCTTATGCCTTTAGTCCCAGTCGCGGCATGAACGAAATGAGTTTTCTTCATATTGAGTATGGTAACTTTCAAAACACTCTTCATCAGCATCAAAAATTGCGTTTTGTTTTGAATCATCTGTATAGTATTCATTATACATCATTCCCCTGTTGAAGTAATTTTCGCTCTCATTGTTAAATCTGGTATCAAAGTTATTATTAGAGAATATACTGCCAACTATTCCTGTGATTACTATCATTAACCCGACTACTAAAACCACTGTCATTAATTTTTTCATAATTACCTCCTACTTTTCACTTAGTATTTTTTTACGTATAGTGTATTCTTCTTCAGTTACTTCACCCTGTGCGAACTTTATCTTCAGGGATTCTAATGCACTACTACTTACCATTTTTGTTTTATTTCTTTTAATAAGAAGATATGTTACGGCACCAATAACAACTACTACACCTAAAACTATTAACCAATTCCAGCCACTGCTGAAAAATCCATATCCAAAACATCCGCTGTTATGGAAAATTCCTCTGCTATACATCATTTTCTTTCCTCCTAATTCTTAATTGTTTCTTTCATTTTTTTAAATGTTTCTTCGTCAATTTCACCGTTTACATACCGTTCTTCCAAAGTTTCTACAGCACTTTGACTATTCGGGAATTGTATTTTTGATGTACCTTTATTAAAGAACAAAAAGTATACTCCGATTCCTAGTAGTAAATATAAACCAATCATCATATCAATCGCCTCCCTTTCTATTTAATATTTATATTATGTAGTGCTAATATGGCAGAATTATGACTGACATATATCTCATATCAAATAATTGAAGTCTTATCTTTGATTTATCTACATTGTTGTGGCAATAACACAGTCATTAATCGGAATATAACAAAATTGATACTAGTTTTTAGTGTCTTATGATTATTAAAAGACACTAAAGAATATTAAAAGAACGACAAACAAAATGTCTAAAACAGCTTAATACAAGTAATTACGACATATTACTAAAAGTTGCGAAAATGTAACCAGCAAACAGAACTCCCAAATTGGGGATGAGACCATCTATCAGGAATGTTTCAGTTGTATATATGTAAGCGTCAAATCTCCGGCACATAGCAATCTTAAAACTTAAATGAGATAATCTTCTAAAAGAAGAGATTACCGAATGAATAAGATCGAAGAATGGAAAACAAAACTTTCTGAACAAGGTAATAGCAGCATGACGCAGATAAACTGGTGTGCTGCTAACAATATAAGTTTATCTAAATTCAGATATTGGAAAAGGAAAGTCGACAGCGAGACTGAACCAGCAGAAACAAACTTTTTGGAATTGCCCATGGAGTCAACTGCAGCTACAGCAATATCCCTGGAAGTATCCGGTGTAAACATAAATGTTTTCCCGGAGCTGATCCGGATTTATAACCCACCCAATTCATCCCACGTCTAAAGACACGGGTGTTCTTGGGTGGGTTATAAAATCGATCAGATAACCATGGCAATACAATTTGGAATCAACGCCAGCCAACTTGTTCAGCTAAGCTATTCCGTTCAGCCTTATCAATCATTCTTCCCTGCCAATAACCTTGTTGCCCATGCAGCAGAGATGATTGTTAATCAGACAAACAAATAAGTGGAAATGCGTTAGTTCCATTATAGTTAGTTGTAGTATGAATAGTTTTATTCCATTTTTAGAGAGCTAAATATGGGAATATTATATTCACGTTCTTACCTCGCTATGTAATGAGAATCAACGGCTATGCATTGCTTTCATACTCCAATTTCCCACTTTATGTAGCAAATATCAATAGGGGTTATGTCCATAACTCTAATTTTCTTTAAAAAAGTTATTAAATTTAAGTAAATTTTTATTAATTAATAAAAAAAGGAGCTGCCATCAAATGACCGCCCCTTGATTGTAAATATGTATATATCAAATTCTACTCGTATCTCAGTGCCTCAATCGGATTCAGATTCGCCGCTTTGACCGCCGGGAAAATGCCGAATACGAGACCTATGAACAATGAAAACCCGAAGGACAGGAAAACCCACATAGGATCGACCACTGGCGGAACAAAGTTTGATATTAGCAGGAATATTGCTCCGATGCCGATAACTATTCCGATGACACCTCCAAGACCGGTTATGACAAGTGCCTCGATTATGAACTGGTTCAAAATACTTGACTTCCTTGCTCCGATGGCCTTTCTTATTCCTATTTCACGTGTTCTTTCAGTAACCGAAACCAGCATTATATTCATGATTCCTATACCACCCACAAGAAGTGATATTACTGCAATTCCTCCAAGGATAAGAGCCATTGTTCCCGTTATGTCTTCCAGCGTGTCCAGTATCTGGGCTGAATTATAGACTCTGTAAGCATCTTCGCTCTGATAGGTTTCATAAAGGAATTCTTCTATCAATGTCTGTGTTTCGCCTACTTTTTCACTTTCTCTTACAAGTACAGTAAATGTCCTGATGGTAGCACTTCTGTAGACCCTTTGGGCAGTGGTTACGGGGATAATAATTACATCATCTTCTCCATCTGCCTGGCTACCGTTCTTTTCCTCGAGTATTCCAACTACTGTAAACGGGGTTCCATCTATTTTGATAATCTCCCCGATCGGATTGATTTTCCCGAAAATTTCATTAGCAACTGTTGTACCAATAACGGCAATTTTCTGCCTGTATTCCATATCAAGTTCGAGGATGTAACGTCCTTCCTGCACATGCATATCATTTATATCTGCATAATCAGGGCTTGTACCAACGATACTGACTCCTTCCGAAACAGATGTTTGGAATTTTACTGTTGAAGTACCGTTGACCGTCGGAGCCATCTGTGAAATCAAATCTGCATTAGAATTGGTAAATTCCATGAAATCCTCATAATCGATATCCCTGTTGCTGCTCCTATCCATAATGGTAACAGTAAGTTTGTTTGCTCCAAGGGATTCTATGGAATCAGTGATACTTGCTGTACTGCCCAGAGCAAAACCGGTTGCAGCTATTACTGCAGCAACTCCGATTATTACACCAAGCATTGTCAGGAAAGAACGACCCTTGTTGTTGTATATACTTGAAACTGCCATTTTTAACGATTGCAGAAAATTCATTGTCTTCCCTCCTCATCGCGCATAATTAGCCCGTCCCTGATTACTATCCTGCGCTTAGCTTGGTTTGCAAGAGACTCATCATGGGTTATAAGGATAATAGTGTTTCCCTGCTGATGAATCTTTTCTAGTGTCTCAAGAATTTCTTTTCCTGTTTGTGTATCAAGATTACCTGTGGGTTCATCCGCTAGGATTATAGGCGGATTCCCTGCCAATGCCCGTGCCACCGCAACTCTCTGCATCTGTCCACCGCTGAGCTCACTCGGTCTGTGGTGGGTTCTGTCTCCAAGACCCACCCGTTCCAAGGCTTCAAGTGCCATAGCCTTCCGCTTTTTATGGTTATAACCCCTATATATCAACGGTAACTCTACATTTTCAATGGCAGTAAGCTTCGGTAGAAGATTAAAACCCTGGAATACAAATCCGATTTTCTCGCTTCTTATTTTGGCAAGCTCATTGTCATTCATGTTCGAGACATCAACTCCATCAAGCATATAGCTTCCGAAATCTGGTGCATCTAGGCATCCGATCATATTCATGAGCGTAGACTTTCCGCTTCCTGACGGCCCGACTATAGATATATATTCACCATGTTTGATGTTCATGTCAATGCCGTCCAGGGCTTTTACTACATTGCTGCCCATAACATATGTTTTCTTCAAGTTGTTTATATCAACTAAACTGGTCATCAGTTTTCACCTCCGGGTAGAGTGCCTGATGTTTTACCGGCTCCGCCGCCTGTTCCTGGAATTCCGGGTAATCCGATTATTCCGCCGTCCTCTTCTGTGCCGTCCTCTGTAGAAGAAGTAGCAGTCGATGTATAGAGCGGAGGGAGTACAACCACATCACTTGCACTTAAGCCATCCAGGATTTCTATATAAAGTGCATTATATATACCAGTGGTTACTTCAACTATTCTAGTCCCATTGTAATAATCTGATAGTTCGGCTGGCTCCGATGATGTATCGTCAGCGGTAGTTTCCTGTTGACCTATATAATCTTCTAGTGTAATTCCTTTATCCGCAAGATTTGCCTCAAAGACCGCCAGTTCTTCTTCGTTCATGGTTGAAGGATCGACGCTGCCCTTTCCGCTACCTCCAACTGTTCCGGTACCATCAACGCTGGTTGGATCAACAACCATTGTTTCGGAATCAGGGCTGACACTGCTTTGGAAATCAGCCACAGGGGCTCCTTCTACAGAATCATCCACCAGATACACAAAGCTTCTTCCGTTTTGAATCATTACGGCTTCTATTGGTATATACAGGGTGTCTTCACTCTTTCCGGTAAATATTGTTGCCGTAGCATTCATCCCCAATCTAAATCCTTCCATGGAATCCATCAGTGTTACTGTAACATTATATGTCGTAACTCCTCCCTGGGAATCCCCTTCAAGAGAAATACTCCTTACAATTGCAGTTACCGGTGTTGTTTCAGTTTCATAGAGTGCATCAATAACAACCGATACTTCAAGTTCTTCTATGACTTCAGCTATGTCTAGTTCATCTATTGCCACAACCATTTTCGGATTATCCATGCTGACTAGGGTAAACAATAATGTGTTCGTATTAACCGAATCTCCGACACCAACAATTACATTCGTTACGATGCCATTGAAATCTGCCTTTACACTCGCATCCTCATACCCTTCCCTAACTGCTTCAATTTCATCTTCTAGTTCTGCAATATCTTCGAACATCGATGCTATGTCATCATTCAGATCTTCAACATCTTCATAATAGGAATCTATATTGGTGTTATAACTCTGAATTTGGTCATTCAGACCATCAATCTGGGATTCTAGTGATTCAATCTGCTCGTTCAGTGATTCAGTTTTCTCATCAATTAATCCTTCATCCAAAACCGCTACCAAATCGCCCTGTTCGACCGATTGTTTTTCACTTATGTTCAGCTTAAGGATTTCACCAGATACTTCCGCTGTTATATCTTCTGAGTCAGCAAGGTACGGACTGCCTTCCTCAATACTGCGATATTCATCAGTTCCTGTTATTATCTTTGCAGTTAAATCTAATTCCTTTGTCAGAAATATATCTGTATTGAAGGCAATAACGACGTCAACGAGATAATTACCAAACTTGTTTTTATAAGTATAGCCAGCCAAAGATACTATTTCACCTTCTATTATGTTGTTCGCGTAATACACTATGACTTCCTGATTACTGCTCTCAAGAATATCTGCCGAAAAGGACATTTCAATTTCATATGAAGTAGTATCGGTAACTGTGGCAAAAACTGTCCCTGCGGATACTATGTCTCCGCTACTGACATTAATGTCAAAGATAGTTCCACTAATGGGTGCCATTACATTCAATTCAACTCTGTTTGCATCATTTTCATTAATCTGATCTTCAATATCCGAAATATCTTCACTTAGATCTGCAATATTTTCCTTTTTATCATTTATATCAACTCGCAAATCATCTATTGATGTATATTTATCTTCGATTGAATCCCGTTTATCCTCAATCTGGCTATTTTTGTCTTCAATATCTTCTTCAATGGTTTTGATGTCGCTATCGGTGGATGATGTGTCGAGAACCATTATTACATCCCCAGACTCAACATAGCTGTCCTCATCAATAAGAATTTCCACGACTTCACTAGGTGTTACAGATTTGTAATCCTTTCTTTCTGAAGATACGATCGGTGCCGAAGCACTCAGGCTCTTTGAAATATCGCCTTCTGATACCTCTGCGGTTCTCTTCTGGATTATTGTTTCTGTGTTACTGTCTGCTCCTAGTAATCCTGGTATGAAAATAACACCACTCACTATCAATGCCACAACTATTACTGCTATTAAAGAAAACCTTAATATTTTCCTTTTTTTCTTGTCTTGAACTTTTGATTTCTTTTCCGTCACGATATATTCCTCCATTTTCAATTTTTATTTTCCACTTTGAGTTTTCGGGACTTCCTAAGAAACAGACCTATATACTCCGCGATTTCTCTGGCTGCAATGATTGTGTATACACATTCGAACTAAATACAACCCGTTTGTTTCTTATTCTTTAACCCCTGATTTACGTATCGTACCCATGTTATGTGTCAGGAATGTGTCAGTTGTACATAGTCTTGAAATATTGTGAATAAATAAAAAACAATTTTAAATTTTTTATTTTGACACATTCCTGTCAGATTGTTTCTATATGATACAAACATAATTTAAAAAGGAGAAAGAACATGAAAAAGAAAATAACTATTATCACATCACTGGCTATTATAATTGCATTGGCAGTAGCAGGAACGGCATTAGCCGGAAACGGAAATGAAACAGGAACCCCTGTCGCAGCAGCTGACAGAGCAGGCTATAGTCGCAGTGCGGAAAAAGGTTCAGGGCAACAGTTCACTGTGAACGCTGATCAGTATGGAACAGAAGAAGAATTTCACGCAGCAGTTCTCACCGAAAAACTAGCAATAATTGAATTAAAAGTATTTGACGGAAGTTTAACCCGTGTAGATGCAGATGAAATGATTGAATATTTAACATCATGCGATGGCACATGCGAAACTGAAGGCGAAAATCCCGATAGACCAGTAGATGGTTGGGGAATCTTCGGAACCGGTGGTCAGGGTGGCAACTAGGAACTTAAGGGTTCAGATAACAGAGGCACCGGCGTCAACGCAGCAGACTGTGATGAAGACGGAACTCTATTAGAAGATGGCAGCGGTAGTGAAAACGGACAGAGATACAAGGGCAGCAGAAGCAATTAACTTAACATAGTAGAAAAATAAATAATTTTAAAAAATCGGTGGAAGCATGTAAATGTTTTTCACCGATTTTTAAGTTTGATTCGAAAGTGTTAATAATTTGATTTATCGATTATTAC
>Ga0307989_1000841_pt1 | contig 18128 bp, 18 predicted proteins | sample EllFjometagen185_FD_203164 | JGI IMG/M metagenome (GOLD analysis project Ga0307989, IMG submission 203164) | Marine microbial communities from Ellis Fjord, Antarctic Ocean - #185 | ecosystem: Environmental > Aquatic > Marine > Unclassified | place: Southern Ocean | collected 2014-10-08
CGGTAAAATCTTTCAAACAAGCGGGAAAAATGTTTGGAATGAATTCCCAATATAAATTGAGCTCTAAAGTCCTTTTACTTTTATATAGATGATGGTTTGTTAGAAACGTAAAAAGAGATTATAGTAACCGGACGATAATCAGATATTTATTAATCATAAAAAATATCCTTTCAACAACTGATCAGAAGGAGAAAAAATGTTGGAAATTAAAGATTCCGTAGCCGTTATTACTGGCGGTGCAGGTGGAATTGGATTCACACTGGCAAAGCATTGGGTCGAAAATGGAGGAAAAGTAGTTATTGCGGATGTTGCTGAAGAGCTATTAAAAAGCGCTGAATCTGAACTTAAATCTATGGGTGGTGAGGTGGTAACCGTTGTTTGCAATGTTACAAAAGAAGATGATTGCGCAAAATTGGCAGATACTGCGATTGAGAAGTTTGGACAAATCAACCTGGTTGCTCCTTTTGCCGGTATTATCAAAGATGGAATGATGGTTTCACCCGACCGGGAAACCGGGAAAGTAACACGGAAAATGAGCCTGGGTGATTTTCAGATGGTGATTGATATCAACCTGACAGGTGTCTTCCTAACCATTCGGGAATGTACAGAGAGAATGATCAACAATAACTGTAAAGGATTAATCTGTCTGGTTTCATCTACCGGGTCGCTCGGTACAGCCGGTCAAATCAACTACTCCTCTTCCAAAGCAGCCATGTCTGTGATGCCCAAAGTTTTAACGGCAGAATTTTTAAGACGCGGAATTGCTGATAAAATTCGTTGTGTCGCCATTGCCCCAGGGTATGTCGCTACAGCAATACTTAAGAATATGAATCAGCAAGCGCTGGAAAAAATTATCGGTGAAGTCCCCATTGGAAGATTAATCGAGCCGGAAGAAGTCGCTACATTGGCAGGTGATATCTATAAAAATGAAGCTCTGGCAGGTGATGTCTTTTATATCCACGGTGGATTAAGATTGGGATCAAGAGGATAAGGTTCTCTAACTATTCACCCTATTTGTCAGAATTCGCCATGCCTCTGATGCTGCCTTCGCTCAAGGCTGTCGCTTAACTTCCCTCAAGCACCACCAGAGACATGGCTTTTGCCCGCTATAATTTATAAGTGATAAATAGGTACGTTTTTTTTAAATAAAAATAGCCTAAATGTGCCTGGTATTGCCCTATTGAAGGTACAGAACAATTCAAATAATGGAATCCAGTATCAAACATAAACAGCATATTTTAGTTTTTCAGCAAAACGGTAGCGGTGAAGGGAAAATCAAGGGAATTAAAAGTCAGCATCAAGACCTTTTCCTGCTGGAGAAAGTGAATATTGATCTCCCGTTACCCGCTGTTATTGATGACAGCTCGGAGTATTTACCTGACACACTCAATTGTGACCTGATTTTAGACTATCTAATACATCCAGATCTTTCCTATGATCTGGCAATTCTGTGCGAAAGGGAAAACATTCCTTTAGTTGCTTCTGGGAAAAAATCCGGGACAAAAACATCATTCAATCCGGTAACCTGCTGCTGCCTCTCAAAAAGTAAGGATTTAGGCACTTATGCTGAAAAGTTTGGGACACCTGAATTCAACATATTACTTAAAAACGGCGTCATTGAAAACCTTCAAGTCTTGCGGGGGGCCCCCTGTGGTGCAACCTGGCAGGTTGCTCAAAAACTGAAGGGGTTGACGCTACTTGAGGCACAATCAAAAATAGGTATTGAAGTTCAATATTTATGTCAGGCGACCTCATCCTTTGATCCCATTCACGGAAAAAGTTTAATCCATCAAGCCGCCAAAATCCACCTTAACGCATTAAATCAATGTATTTAGGCTGACATTTATCCCAGACAACTGTCTCATGTAAAAAGTTATATTGAACCACTTTTGTCTCAGCATAAATATTTATGAGACAGTACTCTTAATATCTTGGTTCAGCTAAAACAGCAAAATATCCGTCATCACTGCATTATAGAAATAATTGGATTCATGGAATCAATTATGCAAAATAAGTTATGAAACGATCATTCATTGGGATTCAACTACCGGTGAACCGTTTTCCTCCCCCAAAGGGACCTTGATGGATTATAATTTTCAACCTTTAAGGTCCCTGATTCCTTCAGCTTAAAAGCCTAGCCCAGCTAAACTGGACTCTTTTCAGTACTCGCTTGACGGGTATAAGTACCTCAAAAGCATTTTCTGCCACTCTTTTCAATACCCTCTTGAGAGGTGAAAAAACGCAGAAAATAACTTATAAAGTACTAATATCTTATAATAAATACATTAAATCCCTGTATATCGATCTAGATTCTGTGTTAACAACTAGTTATGTGATCTATTCATAGAAATCAGAAACCCAATCCCATCCCAAATTCCAAAAATAGAAATATCAGTAAAAATATCCTAATTTTCAGTAATGTCCGGTTAGGTTAATGCAAGAGCTGAAATGGGATCCCTGAATCGTGCTTATAAGAATTAAAATAGAGCTTCTTATGCTAAGATTCAGGGATTCCATTTCAGTGAATGCTCTGCAAAAACCTAACCGGACATTACTGCCTAATTTTGTAAATATCACTTGATTTTTGTTTGGATCGATTAATGCAGAATTTAATATATAAGTTCAGTTTGACCTTATAAATAGGAATTCAAATGCAGATATTGATTTTGAGAAAAAATGGATTATTAAGGTTCCTGGGATTTTTTTTAGTGATATCCTTCGGTCTGATAATGAATGCTTTTGCCGTCAAAAGAATATATACCGGTTTTCTAAGTAACCAGGCGATCAGCGGGTATGATGCTGTTTCTTATTTTTCGGAAGGAAAACCTCTGATGGGAACCGAGGAGCTTAAAGCCGAATATCAGGGAGCAAATTGGTATTTTTCCAGCCAGAAAAACCTCAATCGATTTAAGAATAATCCAAAAAAGTTCGCTCCTCAATATGGAGGATATTGTGCATGGGCAGTATCACAGGGTTATACTGCCAAAGGAGATCCACTTTATTGGACGATCCATAATGAAAAGCTCTATTTGAATTATAATTTGTCGATAAATCAAAAGTGGTTAAATAATAGAGAAGCATTCATCACGCAGGCGGATATGAACTGGCCTGGAGTGATTGAATAAGTTTTAATTGATTTTACCCGTTTCATGAATTAATGGATTAACTGCATCTTATCATTTTAGCAAAAAAAACAAGAACTATCATTGACCCATTTCCAACTGAACAAATATTTAATGGATTGATATGATACGCTATATAATAATATTTTGGTATATCTTTTATTGTGTCAGGATCTGGGTTGCCCCTTGGAAGTTTTTTCAATTGAATGCTGACTACTTCAATCGAAAAAAGGGGATATTTTCTAAACAGGATATTAATAACCTGATTCCCTTCCAATGGCGATTAAACCAATATGTTACAGACAAAAAGACGCCTCCTAAAACATACCCGGCCTTTATAAAACCTGAATGGGGTCAAAACTCTTACGGAATTTTTCGCGCAGATAATATTAAAAACTTTCGGGAAATTAGTAACCATATTCAACATAGCCAGTTAAACTACCTGATTCAGGAAGCAGCCAAGGAAGGTCGTGAATTTGAAATATTTTACATTCGGGATGCCAGCCGGTTGTGGAATTATAAGACCATGACCATCACCGAAGTAATCAATACCAGTGGTGAAAGGCACCCGGTAAACAGTGTGCATAATACCTATACCAATTATGTGGATCTGACAGAAAAGTTTACGAAAGATCAACAAAACTCCATCTGGCGTCTACTTAGTAGGATTGGCAATTTTAAAATTGCCCGTGTAGCAATTAAATCCAACTCAATTAAAAATTTAATAAATGGGGAATTCCATATTGTTGAAATCAACCTTTTTGCACCTATGCCAATAAATTTGCTGGATCCAGCAGTTACTTTACCAGCAAAACTCAGTTTTATCCGAAAAAGCATGCTGAGTTTAGCAAAATGCACGAAAGCCATTTCAAAGCGGCAAAAAAGGCAGAATATATTTTTTAGAAAACTGATTATGCATTACAAGGTAAAACATGCAATTTCTCAATCGATGGATATACAGTAAGATTAGCAAACTGTTTATGAATGGTTGCAGCGATTACAATACGCTGGAAGTCAGAAAAAATAGCCGCACCAAACTTCAGGCTCGTCAAAATTTTCAAGAAAACAGTGTCCCCCATGCAGAAGGAACACTATTTTATAATCCGATGCAAGCTTACCGATTTGTTAAAAAACATGGATTCCCCGTTGTTATAAAACCGAATGTCAGTGGCTATTCAAGAGGAAGTCATTTCCCCATTCGTAATTATCGTGAACTGTGGAAGGCTGCATTGCTCGTTAAAATCTGGTGGCCGGGTTCTATTATTGAAAAATATCTGGAAGGTAAAAACTATCGGGTTGTTGTTATTAAAAATGAAATCATGTCTGTTATCCTGCGATATCCTCCATTTGTCACCGGTAATGGAATATCCACAATTTTAGAACTGATCAAAGATGAAAACAGATCCAGAAATGAAATGAAGCTATTTCCCGTGATGCACCCCATTGCAATCAACAGACGGACAAGAAACTTTCTAAAAAAGAGCAACCTGAATCTGTCATCCATTCCTGAAACGGATGAAAGGATTCATCTATACAACAAAGTAGCCCTGGCCCCCGGCGGAATTGTTGAAACAGTGGATAAAAACAGTATTTCTCCTAAAAACAGGGAGATGTTCCTGAATATTCTCGATAGTTTTAAAGCGGGGATCTTTGGTATTGATGTCATTTTTGAAAAGGGAATAGAGATCGATTATGATCAGCAGAAATGTATTTTTTTAGAATTGAATTCAAGACCCTATTTAAAAATGCATGATTATCCCCGGTATGGAAGCAAACCCAAGCTTGAAAAATACTACCATCATCTGAACCAGATCAAACTCAGTGATTCCGGAGTATTTTAGTAATGAACAATCAAACCAGATTTTTTTATAGATTTACCATAGTGCACTCATTTTTAATTGGTCTATTTCCGTTTTATCTCCCTGTTTTCTTATGGAAGCAATCATATTCGTTTTCAGACATCAGTTTTTTCATTTCCTGGACTGGGGTTGGATATCTGGTTGCGTTGTGGTTTTGGAACAAGCAAGAGATCGGTAATCATCCACAAAGGATGATCGTCGGATCGTTTATGCTGGAAATAATATTACTGATCGGCCTGTTTTTTTCTGAGATAAGACCCCTGCTTCCCTTAATCGGACTACTAAACGGCTTTTATAACTGTTTTTTCTGGATTTCCAATCGAATTCTCTTTCTTGAAACAATCAATCAATCAGATGTAGGTAGGAAATATGGCAATTTTCAAATCATTGTTGCCATCGTACTGAAAATGGGAATTCTGTCCGGTGGCTTGTTATTGGATGATCATGGGCTCACATCCATTTTTATATTTTCCTTATTCATCGTTGTAACGGGTTTGATGTTTCTATTTTCTTCCTCGATGACAGGAGGTCAACCACTCGTATCTCTGAATGTAAGCAAATTCAGTCTTAGGCAACTACTCCAATTCAAAGACAATTTCAGATCAAAACTGGTCTTTTCCATTGATGGACTTTTTCTGTTTTTAGAGAGCTATTTCTGGATTTTAACTCTGTTTCTTATCACCCATGAAAGCTTTTTGAAATTAGGAGCGGTCGTAATTATTTTAATGATCATTTTTGGTTTTCTTTTCTACTTCATCAAGAACAGTATCGATAAAATGCCTGTTGGATTAATGTACCGTATTAGTGTTGGATTATATATTCTTTCATGGATTTTCAGAGGATTAATCACTGACAAATTGGGCCTACCTGCCCTATTGCTGCTACTGGTGTTCATCTCATTCTTTACATCTTTATTTCGACTGTCATTTAATAAACAGTTCTTCGAAATCGCCCGTTCAACCTCTCGAAGTCAATATATAATGATTAAGAGCTATTACTCTCAGTTTTTTTTAGCCATTCAGTTTTTTATTATTGGTTTACTTTTTTATTTTACATCTTCTATCCAATTTTCATTGAACTATCTCTATCTGACTTCCAGTATCATCGCATTGGTCTATTTTTTTTATCGCCCTTTCATCCCTGCAAGCATATCAAATTAGCCATTTTATTATAGTCTAGATAAAACCTTGCTCTCTAAGCTAGGTCTGGTTTGAATGCTTTGCTGTTTTTTATACTCTTTCTCTTAATCTTAATCTTAATCGAAGTTTGATTTCATAAAAAAATACCATCTTCAAAAGCCATACTATTCAATAGTATACTTTTTATGCCAAAAAAAAATATGAAATTGAGAAAGATTACGAATATGAGGGTTGTCAGACAAACTAATTCTTATCTAAGATAGGGAACTGAAACTTCTTTAAAATATTAAATAGTTTTTACTCTATTATGATAAAAACACTATTGCTATATGAACCCCAGACTCGATTAACCATATTTTTCGGGGTATTATTCATCGTTGCCATACTGGAATTCGTCTTTCCCCGGCGAAAACTGACTGCGCCAAAATCAGTTCGGTGGATCAGTAATTTGGGAATTACATTTCTTAACAGCTTTTTGGCAAGAATTATCTTTCCGATTTTAGCCGTTGAACTGGCGATACTCTGCCATCAGAATTCATGGGGGATTTTTAATATTTTTAGTGTTCCTGTCTGGTTTTCATTTATAGCTTCTATTCTTATTTTAGATTTTACCATCTATCTTCAGCATGTGATGTTTCATATGGTTCCCACTTTATGGAGACTTCATCGAATGCACCATGCTGACCTGGATCTGGATGTAACTTCCGGCTCAAGGTTTCATCCCATCGAAATTCTCCTCTCTATTGTGATTAAAATGGCGGTGGTCATGTTACTAGGAGCACCCGCAGCAGCGGTTTTACTTTTTGAAATCATATTAAACGCCACGGCTATGTTTAATCATGGCAATATTAAAATCCCGGAAAAACTGGACTCTTTTTTACGCCTTTTTATTGTAACGCCTGATATGCACAGAATTCACCACTCAATCATTAAAAAAGAGACCAATTCTAACTTTGGATTTAGCGTGCCGTGGTGGGATCGATTAATGGGAACATATATTAAAAAGCCAACGGAAGGGCAATTGGGAATGACTATCGGACTGCAGGAGTTTCGTCACCTACGGTATCTCAATCTTAATTGGTTATTAGTGATACCGTTTATTCGGTCAAAAGATTAATTCTTTTTAACTGCTAAGTATATTTTATAAATTCACATGGTCTTGCCAAATAATTGTTCTGACTTCTTCCGCCACTTATCAAATCTCTGGACATCCCAGGTGTTCGGATAATCTAAATAGTGTTTGTATAATTTAGCCCCAATGGATGTGACTTTATTCAGCTTCAGCAGCATAATTCGCGCCCCTTCCTGATTGAACAAACCATTTTAAATTATAAGACCAGAGTGAGCCTATATCGGACTTACCCTCAGCAGCAGTTTTAATTACAGTCTCCGCTGCCAGTGGAATTCCTTTTGAAAGATCTGTTTTTTACAGTTTAAAATATGAGGTCATTTGCTTCAATTGATCTGCCAAATTGGATAACTCTTCTGCTTTCTCATTGACTCGCGTACTATCGTTAAATATCTCTTCGGATAAAACATGAACATCGGTGATATCAACAGCAACTTCTTTACTGACATCTGAACTCTGAGTCACATTTTCGGCCACCTCTTTTATGCCAATGGTCGCTTCGCTGACAGAAGAAGATATTTCGCGGGTGGTTCCGGATTGCTCCTCAACTGTGATGGCAATATTCGCTACATTTTCATTCACATCTTTGATCACTGATGTGATATTTTGGATTTCATCCACAGTTTCAGATGTCGATTGTTGTATCCCTTCGATCTGTTTCCTGATCTGGTTGGTCGCTTCAGTTGTCTGCTTTGCCAACTCTTTGATTTCATTTGCAACAACCGCAAAACCTTTCCCTGCGTCTCCAGCTCTCGCCGCTTCAATCGTTGCGTTCAATGCCAGTAAATTGATCTTATCAGATATACTGGTAATCGTTTCAGTCACCAGACTAATCTCTTCCGCCGCTGCACCTAGCTCATTTACTTTTTCAGATGCCGTTTGAGCTTGATCAACTGCCTGTCTTGTAATGGACCTTGAATCTTCTGCGTTTTTAGCCGTTTCCTCAATTTTCTCACTCATTTGTGATGTTGAACTCGCAACAATACTCACATTGGTATAAGTTTCCTCCACCGCAGCAGCAACGGCATTCATATTAGAGCTTAATTCTTCGGCTGCAGCGGCAACCATATTCGATTTTTCCGTCGTACTTTGAGAACTGGTCTTCATCTGATCAGAAATTGTAGAAAGCTCTTCTGCCGATTGGGTAAGTTTCATAATACCTTCTAAAATATCCTTCAGCATCGAACTGATACTCTCAACCATATGATTCATAGCAGCGGCTAATTCCCCAACCTCATCTTTCTGATCAATATCGAGCTTTTGAGTCAGTTCTCCTTTTGATAATTTCTTGGCAAATTCAACCCCTTTAATAATCGGACGAGTAATCGAACGGGTAAAGAAATAAAATAGAAAACAGGAAATTAATAGCATTACCAATGCAACTCCGACGGCTGTCAATATCCGCTTCAGCCGAATTGAATCTGCCACATGTAGTGATTGAACGACTTCAAAAACTCCATGTATCTCACCGACTTTCCAGTTTTCTATCACACCACCCGTCGGATCCTTTCCATCATTTCGCCCCCAAACAGTCTTGGACTGTGCTGGATCACCATGACATACCAGACAGACTTCACTGAGTTTAACGGGAAGGAAATAACGAATCGCATTTATATTTCTATCAATTACATAGTACTCTGAGAGATTCTCGGCCTTTATCTTCTTAATAGCCGGAGCTTCAATCTCATAATCCAAGCCATAATCTGGCTCATTGACTGGATTTCTGGGATTGAATTTCGGAACACGAAATTCGTACTGCCCCTGCTTGGCTTTTTTCATGGCCGCTCTCCAGGCTGAAACAATGGGAATTGCTGAAAGCATTTTTTCTTTTTCACCATTTTTAGAATACTCAATCAATTGTTCAGTAGAAAATAGTCCCAGTGCCCATTTATCTTCCATTTCCAATCGAACCGATTCTGCGGTTAAACAAATAGCACGGGCTTTCTCGACATAAGTGTCTATGGAATTCTGTGCGGAAACAATTGCGTACATGATAAAAATGATAGTACTGAATACCAGTAGGATGCCAATCCCGGTTGCCATCATCTTTTTCATGATGGAAATATCTGAAAACTTAATCATTGGCTACTCTCAAATTATGTTAATATGACTAATTACTAAAAAAACCATTTTCATTGCGCCAGAAGCTAATTTCTCAATCATTCATGCAAAGGCAGCATCGCTTTATAATTAACATCTAGGGGACGTTGTAAAAGTTTGATGTTATTTAAATCAATTTTTTACTTTTTTTCATAATGATTCTACCTCATAAATGGAGTAATTTACTGTTTTTTACAATTCGTAAATTTTTTAAGGTAAATTTAAAACACAGTCCCGTCATATTATTGAAAATCCTGTAAATGTGTCAACCAGAATCCAGTTTAATGCTGAGCTCTATTAATACCGTTACAGTCTTTGATGCTGGCCGATTGATATAATATTAAAGAATTAATTGATTAATCTGATATGTAATAAGATTTTCTGAGTGAGATAAAGGAACCTTATCCCTGCAAATTCAAGGCAGTTGAGCCAGCCACCGATCTGCGGTTATAATAAGAACTTTGTATTTACCATTAGAAACCTTTTTACAAATATTTGATTGATCAACCAATTGAACAGCGGGTATTTGTAGTAGGTTTTGGAATTTCAATAAATGCTTAGCTGGTTTAGAATCAGACAGTTTGGCCTCAATCAACAAAATGGGTTGATTATTTTGAGAGATAACAAAGTCAACCTCCTCTTTTTCTCTATTTCTAATATAATTTAGTGAAAAGTTACCAAAACCTCTATCATTCCAGTTGCTGACCGCTCTCCATAATTCCAAGGCTACCATGTTTTCGAATTTTGCAGATTCCGCATTCATTCCCGCATAATCAAATAGATATATTTTCTTTTCTTTCTTAATTGCCCTGGATATTTTTGTTGTCCAGGGTGAGATACGGAAAACCAAAAAAAAACTTTCAAAAACATCAATCCACTTTTTTATACTATCAAAGGATACACCGATATCACGAGCAAGGCTAGCCATTGACAAAGGACTGCCAATTTTCGATGGCAACAGAGAAAACAGGATTTCAATATTCTCAGAACTTCGAAGGGATGTTAGATCGCGGATATCCTCTCTCAAGAGTTGTTTTTTATATGTATTTGACCAGATCTGATAAAATTTGTCGTCTTCCTGTATAAAAGGATCTGGAAAACCACTATATTTTTTCAAAATGTCCCATGTTTTCTGGGTCTCTTCTTGATCAACTGGAATCAGAAGCGGATCTTTGATGAACGTATCAAATGAAATATTTTGATCGCTAAGTTCTGCCAAGGTAAAAGGCCAGAGATAAAATAGCAGGTATCTTCCGGCTAAAGAATCGCCCCCTTTTTGAAACGTATCCAATCTACCACTTCCTGAAACTATGATTTTATAATTACCCTTATCTCGGTCATATACACTTTTCAGATAGTTTTTCCATTTTGGATATTTATGGAGCTCATCAAAGATAAGTAGGGGCCTTGAGTCGTCTTTTAGATTTAGATCTTCATAAAATGATGGATTTTCCAGCAATTTACTTTTTTCTTCAATAATATCCCAATTAAAATAGACAGAATTAGAAAAACTTTCAGCAATCTGCTTCGTAAAAGTCGTTTTCCCAGCTTGCCTGGGGCCGGCAATGAATACCATTTGATTATAACCGGACAGCTCAGTCCATATTTTGTTATATAGTTTTCTTTTCATAATATCGACAATATTCCATGCTAATCGCATTTTGTCAAGACAATACTCGATTAGCATGGAATATTGTCAGAATCCTATCCTCTTACAATGAGTTCGTCAATATTTGTTTCACTGAGATAGCTGGTATCAGCACAGCCGTTTTCTGGAATCCCGACTTCGTTTGGAATAGAGTCTACGGTTTTAATAAGTTCTTTCTTGTCATTTGGCTCTTCCCTAGGCTCCTGCGGTATACGTCTTCTGGTTTTCTTACCCGTCTTTTTCTCTTTGAGTTTTCTCTTTTTTATCTTGCGATCATATTCTACTTTCTTATTCTCATATCGTTCTTTCGCTCGTTCTTCAATGATATGTTTTGCTTGTAGGATTTTCGCTATTTGATCTTCGCGTCTGGTAATCTCTTCAGGTATACATAATCCGCTATCTTCATCCTTCTCATTCTCTTCCTGAGCTTTTTTCAATAACAGCACAACTTCTTGCTCTATTTTTTTTTCAAGCTTATTGGGTGAGAACAATCTGAATAGTCCGACAGGCTCCTAGAGATTGAGCAATTCATCCAATCGATTTAACTCTTCCAAAGCCTCCTCAAAGTCGTATTCATCTATGGCTTCTGCAATCAGAACCAAAGCAGTGTCAAAACAGGCTCCGCGACGTTTTGTATGGGTAAGTTGGCAAAACCAAAATGTTCTGATTACTATGAGTTCGTTTCACTCACTATTTTTATTGATCCTTGTGATTTCTGTTAGTCATTGCAAATGGGTCTTTCCCCATGATCTGTTTATTAACTCGAAATGGGACTTAGTGATCAATATAGGAATATACAAGAGTATGAATCTGGCCTATATCTATAATAAATAACAATGCCAGATATATGGCCCTTGGAAAATATTTCTAACACATGGACTTTTATATTGCCAAATAATACTCTGTATTATATAATATAAACATAATGTTATACAGATAAATGGGTGTTATATCTTTTTATAGATCACAGAGGACTAATGAATAGTGGAGACGCAGTATACATTTTTAACATGCCCCAACCTCGGACAGAATTGTCGAAAATTTGCAGTGAAGTTGAACATATTGCAGAGCTGGAACCGGAAATCATAAAACTGATTGCCCAGGATCAGGAGTATCACGCCAAAGAAGAAAAAAAACTGAGGATACTGGACGAACAATGGAAGCAAACCAAACTGACGCCATTTCCAGAACTTGAACTGTTTCAGGAAACGAAGATCGAGACAGAAAAGCTGATTTAAATAACAGATCCGATCATGCGCCCCCTGGGACGCATGATTCCTCCCATAGCCGGTTTGGACTTTACACCGATCCTGGCAATTGTCATACTCCAGTTTGTCGAAAATCTAATTCCGAGACTATTGCTGCCGTAGAACCATATTTTGTGGTTTTTTGATGTGCCTGTCCAAGCAAAGACTCACATTGCACGAACCATTTTTTAGTCCAGAATCAACTAAGGTGTTTTTGTCACATTCAATTTCTTCCGAACTTTTGGCAACAGTTCGGAGTCTGATCCCAGTGTCGTTTTTTCCAGATTAGCAAGGATGGTTGACGCATCATCACCTTCTGCTGTCTGCAGCATTTCCACAAACGAATTAAATCCGCCTACTGGAGGGTTGGCTTTTGTTCCCATGGCTTCAAGTTCCCTCACCACTACCCTGATAATCTCCATCGGAACGCCTTTGGGAACCAGCTTACCATGAAGGATTCTATAGGATATATCTGCTTGCAATTTTTCAGTCAGTGCTTTCAGTATTTTTATCGCCTGACTGGTATGGCTTAGAGCAGAAATGAAGACCGCAATGGTTTGAGGATGTTCATTTGCCATATGCTTTGCCAGGTCACCTGGATCCATCATTTCTAAAATTTCCAGGTTTTTTTGGTACTCTTCCCCTGGGGACGTTTGAGTATTGGGTTCATTTTGCATGGTTTTTCCTGATGTTTAGTGATTATATTGGAACCAAATCTGGATCATTACAATACTTCTGACAGCCTTATGCCATACCTGTCGTTAACGATCACTACTTCTCCTTTTGCCATCAGTTTTCCGGCAATTGTGACATCCATTGGTTCCCCAATTGTTAAGTCCATGGATATTATTGCACCCTCTTTAAGTTTAGCGATCTCATGAACCGCCATTTTACTTCGCCCCATTCCGACTCTGACTGGAACAGATACATCGCCTAGGATTTTCCTCAGGTGTTTCTCTTGGCCCTCTTCCATTATTCGACTCCTGCTTCAAGGTTTAAAGCGGTTTCCATTTCCCCGGTAATTGGGAGAACTTTTATCACGCGTGCTGCAAAGATTCCATCCGGCAGGACAACAACCTCCCCTTTTGCCACCAGCTCTTCCCCAACATAAACATCCAGAGGTTCTCCGACTTTTCGATCTAACTCGATGACCGAACTGGAAGAAAGGGAAAGAACATCATGAATCAGCATCTCTGTTTTTCCAATTTCAAATGTCACAGGAAGCTTTGAATTCAGAAAATGTTCCAGTCCGGTTTCTTCATTATGTGGGTGCTCGTGTTCAGTTTGTTCAAGATGTTCAGCCTGAATTCTGAGCATGGGGTTTGAATTATCCGACAGATCCAGATTAAAATAATAGATCCCGGGATTTTTGAGATCCAGATGAATGTTTTGACCGTCTTTCTGAAGCCGGGCAAGCTGGTTGAGATCCAGATCAGAACTGTCTGTTTCTATCCCAAGAGAGGTTACACTTTCTTCGTTTTCATATTCAATGGAGAATTCATTTTTCCTGCATGTGAGTTCCACTACCAGGGTAAAAATATCTGCTTCATGTTTCTGAAACGAATGACGCTTCACAGCACTATTTTCTAAAATTTCTAATAATGATACCTTTTTCATAATTCTCCTTTCAGTTTGAGTGCCTGCTTTTTTAGGTTTTCAATTTCGTCATACATCTGGGATTCGACAATTTCTTTGACCTGAACTGTTTGCCGGCCTCTGTTTTCCCGCAGCAACCCTGACATTTTTTTTCTGTCGTTTATAAAGATATCAATGGGCTGATCCGGCTTTTTATCAGACAGTAAAATATCTCCCGCTTTCAGATTAATAAGATCTCGGGCAGAAATTGATTTACCGCTGGTTTTGGCAACCAGGGTTAATCCTGCCTCATTAAAGTTTCTGGTCAAGCGATTTTTCCACGACGTTCTCTCATCCGGTTTGTCCCCCTCAAACCCTGTTTCGAGAAGTGGCCTTAATGGTTCAATCACTGAGTATGGGATGCACATGGTTATTGGATATGACTCATTTTTTGCCGTCCAAATGAAATCCAGAGTCACTTTTAAGACGACTTCACTTTTTGCCACAACAGCAACAAATTGGGGATTAATTTCACTTCGATGATAGAAAAGCTTAAGTGGAAAAAAAGGTCTCCAGGCAAGCTCAAAGTCGGCTAAAAAAGAGATCACGACTCTTCTCATCAACTCGTGCTCAATCGCCGTAAAATCCCTGTCTTCAATTTCAGTTTTCAATCCGTCGGGGCTGCCGTAGAACAGATCAAGCAAGGTATAAACATGTGACCTTTCGAATACCAGAAGACAAGTTCCGGTCAGGGGGCGCATTCCAAACAGATTAATCGATGAAGGGGCGGATATGCCATCTATAAAACTGCCAAATTTGACCAGTTCCGTTTTTCTGACTCTGATGTCGATAATCTCTCTCAGTGCTCCGGACATTGTTAGGCGATTCATTCGACAAAGACGATCATGGATGATTTCCAGTGTTGGTAAGCGCCCCCTGATAATTCTGTCTTGCTGCTTCAAATCATAAGGGGTCGCTTCAATGGTTTTCTCTTCTTCAAGAGAATTAACGGCTTCCATAAGGTTCTCCTTTTCGCTCTCTTGGGATGATTGATTAAATTTTTGGTGACATGAGATTCTTTTTCAGATATTCTCTCAATAAACTACTGAAAATTGTATCACAGAATATTGTCTTGTCAAATTATTATTTTATTACAATTGAATGGCGGGAACTAAACCGGAACTAATTCCTGAATGTTTCTCATCTCACAGCAAGGGCAGCGTGGCCAAAATAGAGGTTACCGGGGGATTGTTAAAGGCCATTAAAAAAAACACGGGAAAAACGCGTGTTGAAATGGGGCGGGCCTTGAATATCAGTGAAAAATGGTATGGGCTGATTGAATCCGGTGAGAAAAAGGTCTCCCAAAAGATTAAGGAAAAAGCTCGTTCCCGATTCAGAAAAGATATTAATGAAATACTGGAGAATGAAAAGACAAATGTCTACCTGGCTGATCCTGATTTGTTAGAAGAATTTCTTGAGTTTGCCGGACAGAGTAATCTTCGTAAAAAACACCAGCGGGAGAAAAGTAACAACACCTTGTTGAAAATTGAATCCCTGACGCTCGGGTTAGAACCGAAAGGGGGCATTGAAGAGATGGCTGATCTCCGTTCAATGCTTCTTCCCGACGATCTGGAAAAGGCGAAAATCTACTTGGCCGCTTTTGATACCGATTTTGAATCAAAAGCCGGTTCCCCTGAAAATCGGGAAAGTCTGACAGCTGTCAGATGGTTTTTAAAGACGATGAATCATGTTTTTTCCCAGCGTGGAAATCCTCAAATATCAAAAACTGACCTCTTCCAATATAGAAAAGCTCTTCTACCTGAAGACCGAAAAAACCTGATGGATGTCGCCAAAAGAGTAGATGAGTCCAACGGCATTACTGAAGAGAGTGAAGACAGCATGGTCTATGCTTGGAAGCTGCTGATTGGGCTGAATTAAGAAATACTTCCTCCCTATTTTAGGACACTCCTTTTTAAGCTCTGTTTCCGTTTTCATGAATTCAATTTCTGAAAAAAACTGCATCCCAATAGAGGAGGACAAGTTTATATTATATAATCAGCCTCCTCAAATTTTCGCTGTACTGCACTAAAATAATCCAATCAAATTATCTGCCCAGATAAACTGGATAAGTACCCTCTAAATCATTTCCTGCTGAATAAACGCAGAAAATGATTTAGAGGGTACTAAAAGCGCGATTCTGCGGTTGCTTTTTTGTTACAGAAAAAGCCTAACCGTCCATACTGAATCGACTATCTGCTTAAGGTGGATAAATATATTGCCAACACCATTCTGTATTGATACATTCAATTTAAGATAAATCCATCCACCTTTACGTCGAGATGTTTTGGAAAAAGTTAACGTCATCAAAGATTTTGCCTTAATTCGCATCGAGCACAAGATATCCCTGTTGCAACAGCAGGTCTGGAATGTATTGTTGGCCTTTGCGTTTGATCACTTTGATCAGGAGTACCACTATAAAATCCCCATTGTTGCTCTTCAGGAATATATTCCAGCGGCTTCAAACAGAAAGCATCTAGAAAAGGCTGTCAACGATCTGGTTAATATACCGATTGGATTTAATGTATTGCAGACAGTGGTCAATTCGGTCCGAGAATCTTATTCACTATTGAGCAGTGCCCGATTCAAGGAGGGAATCTGCTATTATCAGTTTCCCAAAAACCTGAAGCAAAGAATCAGTGATCCGGTTTCCTGCACTGAAATCAATCTACTAATCCAGAAACAATACAAAGGGGGAAGCTACGGCTGGTTTCTCTATGAGTTGTGTTACAGTGTCAAAGAGGAAAGAAACACAGGATGGTTTTTATTGGCGGAATTACGTCAATACCTGGGAATCCAAACCGAACAGTATCCATTGTTTAAAGATTTTAACAAACGCGTCATCAAACCGGCGCTTCAGGATGTGAACTCTCGTACAGATCTAAATGTCAGCGCGGAGTTCAAGCGGAAAGGAAGAATCGTGACAAAGGTACGGTTCATTGTTGAATATTGTGAAGACACAGGGGAGAAACCTTCACATGAACTCCTATTGGAAAAACAAGACAATCATGCCACGCAAGAAGTAGTAACCGGGACAGAGCCTTTGTTGAAGAATAAGCTTTTTCAACTTGTTTTGGATGATCTTGCCCTGAATTCCCATTCTTTTAAGCGCCTTGTTCCGATTAATAAAGCCAGGTTAAAAAGAGAGATATTCAGCAACTATATTTCCAGCCGTGAAGAGCTTTCTGATATGATATCAGATTCAGAGGAGTTGGCTGATAGTTTTTACCAGCAGCAGCTCTCTGTCAACCCGGGGAAGATGGATGAGTTGCAAGCGGGTCAGGAACAAATGGTTTTGGAAGAGATGGAAGAAGCCCTAAAAAATGCAGAACATCGAGTGGCAAGGGAAGGGGCTAGAAAGAAAAAAATTGATGAAGCATTGGCTGAAGCCAGGCGAAGAGTGGAACAACGTCTGGAATTAGAGACTTTTGAAAAAAGGATGGATTTGAAAATATTGGTTGAACAAAGACTGGAGGTGGAAAGACGTCAAAAACAGAGAAACATCAATGCATTGGTAAAAGCCGGCAAAGAAGCAGAGCAAAGACTGGCCCCGGAACACAAGCAGATAAAAATGGAAATGGACGAAATCAGAGCGGCCAGAAGGAAAGGAATTGAAAGACTAAAACATCTGCTTGGTTAATGGTGGGTGAAGCGGGTTTTCTCAAATTACAGCAAAGACAGGGACGATTTTCCCGGAACAGGCGGTCAGTTTGCTGAACATATTAATAGTATAGGAATTCCCATTTTTTTAGGCGTGGTTATTGACACTACGAGGATATAGTGTTCAGCTCAATGGCATGAAACGACCACAAAAAGAAATCAAATATGACAAAGAAATATTCAAGACAATTTTCAGAGATCACTGGATTGAATTTAAAGCCAAGTATCCAAAATACGACACAGAAATGTATGAGGAACCCATTCAAAAGATGCTCGGTTGCAGTGAGAAATTCAATGGGTACAGTGAATATGTCTGTATGGGTTGTGGGCTTGATAGAAGAATTGTACCGTTAAGTTGCAAGAGCTGTTTTTGTTTGTCTTGCGCAAAGAAGTACGTCGACGATTTTGTCTGTCAAGTTGGTGCAATGCTTCACTCCGGTGTGGTTTATCGTCACATGTTCGACCAGAATTTTATGTTCTGTTAAACTGGCCGACAAAACTTTGATTATCGCCAATAAAAAACCGATGATACTATGAACGCCGGAGCCTGATCGCATTAATGGTTGGTTAAATTCCATAAGATCAAATTCTC
>Ga0307989_1000843_pt1 | contig 18053 bp, 10 predicted proteins | sample EllFjometagen185_FD_203164 | JGI IMG/M metagenome (GOLD analysis project Ga0307989, IMG submission 203164) | Marine microbial communities from Ellis Fjord, Antarctic Ocean - #185 | ecosystem: Environmental > Aquatic > Marine > Unclassified | place: Southern Ocean | collected 2014-10-08
TGTGTTATCATCTGTCATGATAAAAATTGGTTATTGTTTTTTGCGATTAAATGCGAATGCAAATAATGGAAATAAGAAGTAAATGAATATACCTGGCCCTGTTCCTACCGTGTCCACACCTTGAGCATTTGCGATAGCATCTTGCCCTAATTGGTCGATTGGACTGATTGGTGTAACTGGGGTTACGGGGGTTACTGGGGTTACCGGAGTGTCAGGTCCTTCTGGATCTGGTGGTTCCCCTCCTCCTGTATATTCTGAATTAACTTTGATACTACCCGTTTCTTCGTCAGTAATTGTTGGGTAGTCGGGATGTGTTGCAATTATTCTATATTCGTATGTTCCGTCGGGAACTATGTCTCCTGAATTTTTATTATCAACTGTTCCAGTCCACCAAAGGTAGTGGAATCCTTTGTTTTGCATTTCTGTGTCTTTGAGGATTATTTCAGTATCGCTTTTTGAGTCTTCTAACAAAATATCTACATATGCGCTCCTATCTAACCAGTAACTGATTTTTGTTACATATACGTATGGATTGAATTCTCCAGGCTTTACTGTGTCGTTGTATACGTCTACTTTTGCGGAAGATGGTGGCGCACATTCTGGGTCGTCCAGGTCTATTTTGCCGTCTAAATCGTCGTCTATTCCGTTGCCGCAGATTTCTTGTTCGCTATCCTCTGTTGTGTCGGTCAAGCTTGAACAACCTGGATCATTTGGGAAGTCTGTTTTTCCATCGTTGTCGTTGTCAGCCTTGTCTGAACAAACATACGTCTTTGTAGGTGGGGCTGGAATTATTTTGATATCAACTTGGTCTATAGCTGTATTATTATCGTCATCAGTTGCGGTTACTACTACTGTAGTATCCCCTACTTCTGTGAATGTTATGTTTGAGAATGTGTATAAAGTCAAATCACCTAGAACTTCTTTCGCATCTGTTGTGTAGGCTTGGCCTCCTGCGTTTAGTGCTACTGAGTAGTTTCCTGATCCACCGAAAACACTAACTGCGATTGATGTTGGATCATTTATTTGGTGCTCACTTCCTGTTGAAGCGATGTCGACTGTTAGGTCATCTGTTAATTCTACTATTTGGAATAGACCTATACCTTCCACTTTTTGAGTTAGGTTGTTGCTAATAGAACCTTCGAAGTAAACTTCGTAGTCGCCCTTGTCAAGATCGTTGCCATCATCAGCTTTTAGTTCTATTGCTCCCTTCTGATTTCCGGTTTTAGAGATTTCTAACTGAGGGGTAAGGTCAAGGATGTCTGAAATCATAACCTCTTCTGTACGTGAAGTTCTTACTGTCAAATTGTCTATAATAGTTATCCCTTCTGCTACACCAGAGATTTCGTATCTAATTGCTCCTCCTTTTGGGACAGAAGACAGCGATAGAGAAACATCTGTATTTATTGTGTCTGGCACAGTCCCTGAGCTTTGTACTACAACAATAGCAGGTTCAGATTGGGACGTGTTTTCACCATCACTATTATTAATTACTGTTTCTGCGTACACACTATTTGACCCTATTTTTAAATCTGTTATTTTGAATGTTTGAATATTGGATGCAGAATTGTTTATTTGAGTTTGTTTACCATCATACGTCAATTTTGTGGCGTACGATATTTTACTTGGAGCATTTGTTCCTGTCACTTCGGTTGTGACTGTCACAGTAGTCCCGGACGTAATAGTGCCTGAAGGCTCAATACTTGTTATTGCAATTGAGTAGGCTGGACCTGCTTCCGCTACTTCAATCATCGTAAATGGTAATTCTGCGACTTGGCTCTCGGAAGTTAACCTATTCTCAACTTCCGCCTTTATAATATATTCGCCAGCAGGCAAGCCTTCTGTGTATAGGGTGGTGACGCCGTTAGGGGCTAGGCTGGCTGGCATTTGCTCATACCATGGAAACTCATATTTTGAATTGGCAGGCCATTCCGTTACATACTCCATTATAGAGAAAGGGACTCCAGAACCATCACATATACGAAACGTAACATTAGAAGCAAAGTCTGCCCTATACACTATCGTGAAGTCTTCTTCATTGGTATAGGTGGTTTTGCTCTCCTCTAAAAAATGAATATCTATAAGACCACTCGGTTCCGAAACTTCAGTTATCGTGAATGGTAATTCTGCGACTTGGCTCTCGAAAGTTAACGGATTCAAAACTTCCGCCTTTATAATATACTCGCCAGCAGGCAAGCCGCCGTCTGGGTACAGGGTTTCAACGCCGTTCGGCGCTAGGCTGGCAGACATGTGCTTGAACCATTGAAACTCATATTCAGAATTGGCAGGCTGTCCCGATTTGGACTTCATTAGAGAAAAAGGTACTCCAGAATCATCACATAAATAAAAAACAACATTAGAAGCAAAGTTTGCCTCATATGATATCATCATGACTTCTTCCTTGGTATAAGCTTCTTTGTGGTCTATGAAATGAACGTCTACCACTCCGTCCGCTGCAGTCACTGTTGTTTCTCTCACTGTTGTTTCTGTCACTGTTGTTTCTGCGCTAGTAGTAACCCCTGAGTCACTTGTTGCTGTTAAATTAACAGTATAGGCCCCTACTACTATGGCTGCTCCGTTTGCATCTTTTTTGTCCCATTGAAATTTGCCATTGATCCTTCCCGGTATTGATAATGGGTACCCACCTGTGAAAGTTCTTTGCAGTTGCCCATCTGCGTTTTTTATTTCTATTTCAACTTCTCCGCCAACTTGGTTAGGCGCAAAAAGTAGATATCCAAAATAATCTGGTAGAGAATATTGTATTTCCACCTGACCTGTCTGCTCATCAAATACATCTGGAGTAACTGTAATCGAAGCTGGTTCGTCGGCTAGCAGTTCAATTGCAGTCACTGTTGTTTCTGCAGTTTTGTGCGAAGGATGCGAGTCTATAGAGGACCCTCTTAAATGTATCCTATATTCTCCTGGGCCAACTAGTCCTCCTTCTTGGAATTTTTTTGTCCCATCCCATGTAATACTACCATTCACAGAGTTGTTTATTGGTGTTTTTACACCTCCGTTGAATAATGCCACCTCCTCATCATCTTCGTCGAATATTTGTATAGCTATTCCCACTTCCCCTGAAGGGAGCTCTGCACTGCCAGTCGGGATTGAATATTCTATTTTTAAATTAGTATTGGCTGATGGTTTGAATTTGTTTGGTGTTACTGTTATCGAAGCTGGTTCGTCAGGAACAAGACCAGTGTTTATTATTGTTGTTGATACATCCAGATCAACCCAACCCGTATCTCGAACTTCAAATTCAACGTTATATGTCCCTGCTTCTAGGGCATCTTCATTAAAATCTTTTGTATCCCATTTCCAACTACCAGTGATAATTCCATTTATTCCTATTGCATCGTGTGTAAAAATTCTTTTTATTTTCCCATTTTCGTTTGTTATTTTCGCTCTCATCTTTACTGTAGGACCCATCGGTGTTCCTTTGAACCCATATCCTTCTGGTAAGGAGTATTGTATCGTAACCTCCTCTGTCTGATCATTAAATGTAGATGGATCAACTGTAATCGAAGTTTCTTGTTGGGGTGTCAATAATCCCAATAAATTTCCCGCCATCCCACTCGCATAGATAACGCCACCAATAGCCAATATAGATATTGCTACTATTGTTGCAACGAGTCCTTTTCTTTGAGAAACCCATTCTTTGAATGAGGGTTTCTTTTCTTCAAGTTTTATTGATTTTGGAGCAAGGCTAGGTAATTGATTACCACCTTGATCTACCTTTAACGGGTATATTTTTTCCTCCATTGTGTTTTTTTATTTTTGTTTTTATTTACTGCTATCTATAAATTATAGCATATTTGGACGATTTTATCAACGCTGTAGGCCCTGTTTTTGGACCTATTCTTCTTCTTCTGTTACCTCTATTTCGATAGTTGTCATTCCGACATTGTTGTCACTGTCTGTGACTTCGAGTGTTGCTGGGTAAATCCCAGGTTTTTCGAATGTGTATGATGGTTTCACGTCTTTTGATGTTGAGCCATTTCCGAATGACCAAGAATAATTTGTGACTGTTCCTGTTGAACAATCAGGATCAAATATCACCTCGAGTGGTGCTACTCCTGATGCTCGGCTAGGTTCGAAACAAGCTGTTACTTGGACTGCTCTTACTACTATGTAGATCTCTTTTTCGTCTGTTGAGTTGTCTTTCCCTATTGCTGTTACTGTCGCTGTGAATTCGCCTATTTCTGTGTATTTGTGGTTCATTTTCCCAGATCCGAGGACTGGATTTGTTCCATCTCCAAAATCCCATCTGTAACTAGAGATTGAGCTGCTGGGATGTGTTGATCCAGTTGCATCAAATTTCACTGTTAGAGGGACTTCTCCTTCTTGTGGAGTCGCTTCTAGTGTTGCGTTGATTGTTTGTTCAGCAACCTTGATTCCGATTGTAGTTTTGTCTTCGTTGTCGTCAAGGTCAGCTACTTTTAGAGTAACTGTATATGTTCCTTCTTCTTCGAATGTGTTTTTGACTTTTTTACCGTATGAATCGTATTTGCCGTCTCCATCAAAATCCCATGAATACTCTATCAAGTTTTCGTCTGAATCTGTTGAGGAGCTAGCATCAAACTCAACCATGAATGGCATTTGACCTTCGAGAGAGAGAGCACCTTCTGTCAGGGCTGGAGTTGTCACGATTACTGCTGTAGGTGTTCCTGGCCTTTCGCCTATCACCATTTCTACCAAGGTTTCGCCTTCTTTGTCCTCTTCGTCTGTAACTTTGAGGATTAGGTCGAACACACCTTCTTTGTCGTATGTGTGTGTGACTGTTTTTGAAGTTTCAAGTGGAGTTCCGTCTCCAAAGTCCCATTCGTATGCAACGATTTTCCCGTTTGGAGATACTGATTCTCCTCCTTTGAATATGTATTCAACTCCTTTTTCGTAACTTGATGGATCGTTTGCAACTTCTACGATTGCGTCTGGAGTTTCGCCTTGTCCAACTAGAATTTGTTTTGTTGCGACATCGTACTCTTCTCCTGTAGAAGATGTGATTCTGAGAGTCACTTCATAATTTCCGATCTTTTCGTATGTGAACTCTGGAGTCAATTCGTTATTGTATTCATCGTCGATTTCTCCGTCTCCATCCAAGTCCCATTCATATTCCCCTATCTTGCCATCTGGGTCTACTGATCCTGATGCGTCGAATTGAACCTTGAGTGGAGCTTCTCCTGCCTGTGGTTCGGCTTCTATCATTGCTGTTAGAGATTGATTCGTGATAGAGACTTCCTTTGTGTGAGTGTCCTTTGCCTCTGCTTGTGTTCGGAGGTCTTTTTTCTCAATTGTAAGTGTCACTATGTATCGTCCTTTTTCTGTGTATTCGTGAGTTACTATTGCGTCCCCGATCTCAGTGTCCCCATCTCCAAAGTCCCAGTTATATAGGATGACTTTGTAATTGGCAGGATCGTAGTCTGCGTGAGTTGCGTCGAATTTGATTTCGATTGGCGCAGAAAGTTGTAGTGTGTCTTCAGGTGTAGTTTCGATTGGTGCGTGCACTATATTGAGTTCTAGTACGTCTCTCCTGTTTTCCATATAAAGGAATGACGCTGCCCAAGCTATGATAAATACAAAGAAGATTATTCCGTATATAATGAGTCCTTTCTTTGCTTTTTTTCTTTTTTCTACTTCTTCAACTTTTGCTGTGACAAGTTTGAATAAAGGAATCATTGTCATCACAAATGCCACTAATGCGCATATCAAGAATATGATGTATACACCTGCAACTAGCACGTTCAAGAATGCTGGGGTTCCGTCTGCTATTAGAGGCAGCATCTCACCTTTCTCTGATGTCGCTAGGATATAAAATGCGATCACCAAATAAAGTAGGAAGACTCCTCCGGCTACTGCCGCTATTGTTATCATGAGTTTTTTCCAATCCGTCTTCTTTGCCACTTTTGTTGCCACTGGTTGTGGTTTTAGAAGTGGTGCTTTTGCTTTTTGAGCAAGTTGTTCCGAAGCTCTTATTGGCTTTGGATTTTGCTCAGTGGTTTGGTCGATATTTTGATTTTGGTTTTGGTTTGGATTTTTCTTTTTTAAAAAATCAAACATAAGTATTAAGTTATTTATTATTTAAATGAAATTTCTTGAAATGTTGAATGTTGGTTTCCGTTAGCATCTGTTACTGTTAACTTTAGCACAGTTTTCCCCCAAGCACTTTCGAAGTTAGTTGTGTACTCTCCTCCGAATACAGTGTTGAGGTGAATGTCATTGTTTTTGATTCCGTCTCCGTCTAGGTCGTGATAGATGTTTTTGTCTATTGTGTATTCTGCAACGGATCCTTTTGATTGGGAAAGGTCAAAGGTGACGTAGGCCTCCTCTCCTGTGAGATAGATGATACCGTCTGCTGCTGGGGCCGGGGTTGATACTAGGACTGCTTGTAGGCCGTTTGCTCCTGTGTTTGGAGTAAGTGTGCCTGGGTCTGCGTCGCCTGGGTTTGAATCCAGTCCTCCTTCAGAAGGCGTGTCAGTCTTTGGAGAGATTCCGAATAATCCACCGTCGGTTGGTAGATCTCCTGTTGGTAGGTCTCCTGGCTGAGTGTATGGATCGTCTAGATTACCTCCTGTGAATGTTGATCCTCCGTTTGCGCCTCCGGCAGCTCCGATGACCGTTGGTGGTGGATCGATTCTTACCATGTTTGTAATTTCTGTTGTGTTTCCTTTGTCATCTTTTACTGTCAGTTTGACTTGGTAAACTCCGAATTCGTCGTATGTGAAGATTGGGTCCTTTTGCACTGACTGTTCATCATTGCTTGAGTCACCATCTCCGTCTGAGTCAGCTGTAGCGAATTGTGAAGATGTATCGAAGTCCCAAATATACTTTCTTAGCTCAGCGTCGGCGCTAGTGTCCGCTGTTGAGTTGTTTGTAAATTGTACTGTTTTCCCGCTTACTACCGCAGATTTGAATGCTGCTTTTGGGGGCTCTGCGTTTGAATCCACATACACTATTACTGATTTGGATACTGCTTCCGCTCCTTCGTTGTCTATGACTTTGAGGCGAACTTTGTATCCGTCTAGGTTCTTTTCTTCGTATGCGTGTGAAATCGTTGATTGTGATGTTGGTTCGTCATCAAAGAATCCGTTTCCGGTGAAGTCCCAAATGTATTCTTCTATATTTCCATCCTTATCTTTTGATGATGATGAGAAGTTAACTGATTCTTCTTTTCCTGCGTATACCTTTGTTCTATCTACTGAGAACTCCGCTGTTGGCATCATGTTTGGTCCGTTATTCACTGTTACCTCAGGGATCATTGCTGGATCGAGTTGAGCTTCTTGGCTGTCCGTATCTTCTTCTGAGTGGGCTTTCATGTTTTCGTTGTCTGTGACTTCCACTCCGAATTGGTATATTTTTTCTTCGCCTTCTTCTCCTGAAGTTCCTATCACGAGTTGTGCTGTTGGAACTTGAGTGATTTGAATTCCTAGAGGTTCTTCAGTTTTTGTAACGTCGTAATACCACCATTTATATTGATTGATTTGTCCGTCTGGATCTTTTGCCCCGTGAAGTTTCATGTTCACCTTGGTAGGTGTGATCATGTCTTCTCCAACTGCAGGAATCGCCTCCAATGATGAGAATTGTGGTGGTTGTTGGATTACGTCGACCTTTATTGTAGTTGGTGTGCTTTTGATAGTTTGGTCGTCTTTGTCGTAAACTGTTAGGGTTACTTCATAAGGCTTTTCTCCAACTGGGATGAACTCTCCATATCGGTGAAGAACTGTTCTTTTTGAACTTTTTTCTCCGTCTCCAAAGTCCCAACTATAGTTGAGATCCCGAGTTGTGCCGTCTGTATTTTTTGATGTTGAAGCATCGAAAGTTATAAAATCAGCTCTAGATATATCTCCTATAATAGAACCTTCTCCAAATTCGAATAATTCTTCTCCATCTATTAGAATTCTGATGTTTGCCATTGGTTGACCTCCATCACCTATGAATACGTTTTTGACTACTTCGTTGTAGTTGTCCTCTTCGTCGTAGGCAGTTAGTTTCACTGAGTATTTTCCAGCTTTTGTGTATGTGTGATCTTTGATTGTTACCTGCCCTTGTTGGACTGGTCCGGTTTGTTTTTCTCCATCACCAAAGTTCAGTTCGTACGCAACTGCGTTGTTACTAATGAATCCTAATACTAGGTCTGCTTTGCCCTCTGTGAGCTGCGCTGTTGAGCCTATGGACTTGTCAGCCCAGTCTGCTGGCACTGCTCCTGCTATAGCTACGTCGTCAGCCCAGTCTACGTCTAATGTGTTATCTATTGTGATTGTTTTTGTAATAGAAGGGATTTTATCATCTTCGTATGGATTGCTTGGGCACTCTTCGTCATTACAAACCCTGAGAGTTACTTTGTATTCTCCTTCTTGTTTGAATAGGACTACTGGGTCTTCTTTTGTTTTTTCGAATTCTGATGCAGCGTCTTGTGCGTCGAATTGGTCTGGCACCCAGATCAGTTTTTCTGGATCGCCTTCGTCACCTTCAATGCTCCAGAAGTATTTGATCTCACCTTGCACTCCTATATCCGCATCCGGATCGTATGATTTTGATCCGTCAAAGTGGACTTCGGAAGGTTTGTTTTTGCTTGGTGCTTTGAATTCGAATAATGGAACTGGTGGTTTTGAAACCACTTCGAATGCTTGGGTTGAGTCTGAATCGTCTTCCCCAAGCGAGTTATCAACTCGAAGGAGTGCTTTGTAACAGCCTGGCTCTGTAAATGTATAGGAAGTTATTCTTTCGTCACTCCAGTTCTCCTCGTGCATTGTTCCCTCTGCTAGATCTTTGCAAAGACCGTCTATCTTTTTGATATCCCATTTGTAGTTCGTAATCTTACCGCCATCCGTACTAGAGTATGATCCGTCGAATTGGACTTTCTCGCCAAGATATATCTTTCTTGTGTCTGGATTCATTTTGGCTCTTGCCGCTGGTGATCCTACTATTACGTTAAAGATCTTTCGTGCAGAACTTCCATCCATTTCAGTCACCTCCAGTGTAACGGGATATACCCCTGGAGACTTGTATTCAGGTTTTACGCTCGAAAGTTTTGGACCTTGGTCGCTTCTCCCATTCCCAAAATCCCATTTGAAATTAAGGATAGTTGTCGATTGTCCAGAAAACTCTTCTGTCCGACTTGCGTCAAGTACTAGTGTCTTAGCTTCTTCCTCAGTTATTTGAATGAAGTTTTTTGACACTCTTAGGAAGCCTTCTATTCCTTCTGTTGTGTCGTCGTTATTTTGACCATAATCCATAATCCATTCAGGCTCCTCAGGTCCATCAGTTCCAACAACATCGTATGTTGCTTTCAGTCCGATTTGTGTCTCTGCAGGTCTCACTCTAATGTCTACTACACTGATTCCAGGCGCGTATTTTGTTTCTTCTCCAGATGTTATTTTTGCTTTTACTCTATATGTTCCAGGTGTTGTGTATACACAATAGTTTGTAAAACCTGTGTATTCTTCTGACTGTCCAAACACGTCGTAGCAATCGCCGTTATCATCATATTTATCGTTCCCAAGCATATCCCATTCTATTTTCTCTGGGTCGATTGCTCCTGCAGGATCTTGCGAGTTCAGTACATCAAAAGTAACCACTAGTGGTGCACTCCCTTCCACTACGCTTGCCACTAGTTTTGTGTTTACAAATTGGATGTCTTTGATTGCGCGAACTAGTTCGTCTTCTGTTTGGATTATGTTTACTATCATAGGATTTGCGGCTGCTAGGTCATTTCCAGCACGTGGTTCCCAATTCTTAAGTATTTTTTGTAAATTGCCGTAGTAAGAGTATACCGATTCGAATATTCCTACTATTGGGCTGTTTTCGTATATTTCTAAGCTTGTTAGGCCATTTTCCACTTTTTTAATAGAACAAAATTGCCCTCCAATAAGACCTCCTGGTCTCTCATTTTTCGGTAGTAATACACCATTGCTATCAAGACATGTAGCTGCTTCCAAATCCTCTATTATTTCCACAGAGACTTTAGATCCCTCAGTTTGCCCTCCTATTACTACAGTTGTGGTATTAGCTGCAAATTCTTTTTTCATCTCTACCAGAATGAACGTCAAATTTTGTCCTGAATCCATTTCATGTGCAAGATCACTTCTTGTTGCTCGCCAAATTTCATATAGATTTAGGAATCCGTCATTATTCGCGTTTCCTTCAGCATCTTGTGAGGCCTCTTTTGTTGGGACTACATCAGCTTTACTAAGGTCGTTTGGGTTTGGAATGAATCCCCATATATCATCTGCAAATTCCTCGTATACTGTGACTCCATCTCCTTTGAAATATCCATTTCTATTGAGCCCTTGGATTTCATCTATTCTTCCTTCTATGTACGTGATTATTGTGTTAATTTTTGCTGGAACTCTTGAGAATGTAGGCAAATTGTATTTCAAATTCTGAAGTTGGATCTTTGCTTGATTAAGGTATTGCAACACGACTGGTCTGCTAACCTTTGGTACTGCTAAAAGATCTGATCCTCCAAGAGATTCCTTCTTCAAATCTGCCTGCAACTTTGTAATTGTTTCATTTGCGTCTAATAGTGCTTTATACCCCACTATTAGTTCTTCCGCTGCATCTATGATTTCTTCTACGTTCGCGTTGAAGCCTTGTGCTGCTAGCCCGCCAACCGCGCCTTCCGTTGCGTCTTCGCCTTCGAATGGGCCGGTGAGGACTGTGTTAACAATGGCGTAAGATGCCATAATTAGTAACAAGCCTGCTACCGTGTAGCCGATTGTTTTCTTTGCTTTGTCAGCATTTTCGGTAGTACTTCCTGCCGTCATATACATTACGCCTGCATATATAATAAGGATAACTGCGGCAAGTCCTAGGAATGAAAGTGCGTAATTGATTATTTTTTGGATAAATTCACGGAGGTTGCCTGTTCTGGTAATCCCTGAATCGTATCCATCTGGGCTGATTTTTACCAATTCTCCAGTGTATCTCGTGAATGAGATTTCGTCTGTTGGACATTGGATAATCCCACCCGTGTATTCGCTACAGAGGTCGCTATCCGCGTGAACAATTTGTGCTTCCATACCTGCTAGCGGGAGAGCACTCAACATCAGCGTTGAGATTCCGAGAGCGAGTATAATTTTTTTAAATTTTTGCATAGTATATGAGGCTATTTTATTCATTTGTTAATTATATTTGATGTTAGGTTTATTACAAAATTTCCTACTGTTTATTCTGTTGCGCTATTGCACTATTGGGCTTTCAACTGATTTGAACTCTGTAGGTTCTTCAAAAGTCAAAATAGTATTTGTAATGGCAAACGCACTTAATGCCAGTAGAATCCCAATTATTGCTCCTGTTAAGAGCCTCTTTACCTTTTCTTTTGTTTGTTCGTCTGTTCCTGCAATCACATATAGATACCCTGCGTACAGCAATACTACAAATGACAGGATTGCTACGAATCCGGAAATGAAATTTGTCATCATCTTGAGTAGAGATCTTCCTGCGTCTACTGATGGAAGTTCTGCTCCTTGATCCCGGAATATAAATCCTTCTACTATAAATTCAGATAATCCAACCAATACCAGTCCTCCTGCTGCTATCCCTATGTTCTTGAGTGATTTCTTTCGGTCTTCTTCTTCTGAGCCTGCCACCATTATTCTCAAACCATTTACTATAATTACAAGTACTGCGACAGCTCCGAGTCCAAATTGGATAAATCCTACGATCCCTTTTATTTGTGCGGTTCCTGCTTCAGCAAATGCTTGTGCGGAGGTTTTGTCTTCTAGTACTTCGCCAGACTCTCCGAAGAGAACTTGAGTCACCAGTATGTCTGCGAGTTGGATCAATATTAGTCCACCAACTGCAACCCCCAATCCTTTTGTATTACTTTTTATTTCCTCTTCATTGCTACCTGATATGATGTATTTTATTGCGTACACTACAACCATAATCACAGCCACTCCACTCATCAAATATTTAAATAAATCTATGAGAAATAACGCTGTTGAACCCAGAGTTCCTGCTCCTTTGTATTCCCAATCAATTGGGGCGTCTGGATGTTGTCCAAACAAGAAGTTCGGTAGGCCAGAGCTTTCCCCTACTGATTGCAGGTCACTCATTGGGCTCGCGAGTGCCGTGCTGTCGCCTGTCACATATTGAAAAACAGCGAACACTGTCAGTCCCAAATTAATTATGAGGAATGATACAAGTAAGCTTTTTAGGAATTCTTTGACTTTCATTATAGTTAAATTAGATTTGTTAACATTTTGGGTAATGCCGTCATATCAACCGATGTTGGAGAAGGTGCCGAGAATGATCCCGAAACCACCGTGCTCACAACTGCGAATGCGCCGTACACTACGATTACACCTATGATAGCTGCTACGATCAGCCTTTTTGCCCTGTTCATGCTTTCTTCTTCACCTCCAGCCACTAGGTACATAACGCCGCCTACTATCAATAGTAATACGAGCATAGGTCCTATGAAACTGACTATGAAGTTGGTAATCCCTACTATTTCAGACACACCTCTCCCTAGGTCCGTAACTGGATCTGCTCCTTGTAAGCCTGTGTATCCAGTCTTGTCGATTTTGTAGAATACCTTTGTTATGAATGTGTTTCCTACTATTAGTAGAACTAGTCCTACTATTGAGTAAATGACTCCGTTTTTTGCTTTCTTTAAGTTCTCCTCTTCTCCGCCTCCAGTCACTAATTTGACTCCGTTGACCACCAGCATTAGTACTGCTACTGAACCGATCAAGTATTTGATGAATGTCATCAAGATCTCGACTTGTTTGTCGAAGATATGAACTCTTTGTAATAGCTGTGTTGGATCTTTGATTATTCCTCCCGTTGCTTTGCCCGTCTCTGTATTGAAGAACCCTACCAATTCCCCTAATTCCTGGGACATTGATATGATTGCGAATGCAACTAATGAGTAAAGCAGTCCTTTTGTACTTTTTGTTATCACTTCCTCTTCTCCGCTCGAAGTAACTAATCTTGCTCCTGCAAATACTATAAATCCTATCGCCACTATTCCTATCAATACTTTGAAGTACCCTATCGCGCCCTGGATAGCGATAATTGCTATCTCCTGACCGGATGCGTCTTTTGGCGGAGTTGGGATGGTTGTGTAATTTTCTCCTCCTGGTAGCCTTAGTAATTCTGCTAATAGATTGGAGCTTCCTGCCATTGCTGCGGGTATTTGCAATACAAAAAGAATCAGACATGTAACAAGTCCGAATTCGAGAATGATCTTGAGAGCTTTTTTGAACATATTTTTATATTTATTTATCTAGGAATTATAACATTTTTCAGCTCTTTGGTAAAGGGTTTTGGGTCGTTTTGTGACCAAACCTTCCACGTCTTTGACATTTCTCCGATTTTACAGCATTCCTCCTATTTTTTCTTGCATTTTTCCTTGAACGATTGTATATTTGTTACATCAGACAAAAGGCCCCGAGCTTTTTAGATGTATTAGAATTAACTTTCACTTATGGCTGATCTTAAAAAAGCCGCGACAAACAATCCAGTATCTAACTATGTAAAAGATAGTTACAAGGAACTTACAAAAGTTACTTGGCCAACTAAAAACCAGGCTGTACGGCTAACCGCCATCGTCCTCGGTTTCACTTTTGCTTTTGCAATCTTTTTGACTTTGGTCGACTTCCTTGCAAATAGAGGATATTTGGAACTGTTAAAATTGTCTTCATAAATATTAAATACTTTTTGCTATGGCACGACAACAAGCAGGTACAGGTAGAAATTGGTATGTCATTCACACTTATAGTGGGTATGAAGATGCTGTAAAAGAAGCTTTGCTACAGAGAATTGAATCTCTCGGTATGCAAGATGCTATTTTTGACGTTGTTGTTCCAAAAGAAACTCAAATTGTTATCAAAAAAGGAGAACCTGTGACTGAAGAAAAGAAGATTTTCCCTGGATATGTGTTGGTCGAGATGATTGTTAATGATGATAGTTGGTATGCTGTACGAAATACTCCAAATGTGACTGGATTCGTTGGATCTGGCACAATCCCAGTTCCTGTTTCAGCTGAAGAATGGCACATTGTGAAGAAACAAATGGGTAAGGCTGAACCGAAGTTCAAGATTGAATTCAAGCTTGGCGACCCTGTTACTGTACTTGATGGACCTTTTGCAAATTACGATGGTGTTGTTAACACTGTTGATGAAGAGAAAGGTAAGGTCAAGGTTCTCATCACAATCTTTGGTCGTGAGACTCCTGTCGAATTGGATTTTGTTCAGGTCAAAAAGAAATAGATTTGTAGGACGAACGTTTTCCTTGGGTTTGATTTTTTAGATGTGCGTGTTATTATTTGGAACGAAATTTCCCATTCCTTATTTTTATGCAAAAGTTCACAGTTTTCACTGTATTACTTACTGTAGTCGTAGTTGTTATTGCTGCGGAAGTTTTTGTAAATGATTATTTGCCAGATTTGATCGGGGAAAAGCCGAGCGACGAATATGAATTGCCGGGAAAGTTGGATCTTTCTGCTTCGTTGAGTGCGAATGTTTTTGATTCGGATGGTGGTAGTGCGAATGGTGGTGGTTATATTCCGTCTGGTGGTGGTGATGTGCGTGGCGAAATTGTGACTAGAGATCCTTTGTTTGATCAAAGCTCTTTGGAGTCTTTGATAGTTAATAACAAAGATTTGTTGGTGGATGATTTTGGTGATGTTCCGTCTGGAAATACTGATGTGAGTTTTGATATTGAAGATTTTTCTGGAAGCTATGACCGTGTTACGACTCGTGTTTATTTGACGAATGATAATATTGTAAATAGTGGATTTACAGGTGGGTATTTGGAACCTCAAGATTACGATGGCTTTGTTTACAAGACTATTTCTTTGGGTGATCTTTATGGACTTTCTGTTTCAAAATATTCGATTACAAACGGACAGACCATCTACTCAAAAGCATACGCGATAGTTCCTCAGGACGTTTCAACTGCTGGCGAGATATACAGTGTAATGAAGGTTCGTGCGGCAGAGGGATTGGAAGTTGATGTGAATGAAACGAACACCCACGGAGATGCTAGTTTTTATATGAACGATGTGCGAAGACAGCATGTCGCTTTTTTGACTGTTAGAAAAGGTGGACTCATTTATGCATTTGCATATCCAAAAGATTACCACGATCAAATTTCAGCTTTGGTGAAGAGCCTTTAGAAGGCAGGGCTTAGTAATCTTTTTGCGTGTGCGAATGGTAGTTCTGATAGACCATTTAACATGTGTGTTGATTGAGCATCTTTTACTATTCCAGAGATGTTAACTATCAACTTGTCGATCGCTGGCTTCAATGAGTCTGGGGTTTGAGCTTCGACTTTGAGAGCTGTTAAGTTTCTAGCCACTGTTTGTGCCATTTCCAATGTTATACCTCCTTTTGCTGTTAGCTTTAATTCGAATATTCTTGAGACGATTGCTATGAGTTGAGGGATTTTTGTTATTGGTGTTTTTGGAACCAATAGAGTATGAGGTGTTGGGCTTTCTAGTTCCTCCTTTAGCCTTGTTCTATCAATTCTTGTTAACAGATGAGTTCTTAAGGCGTTGTTGCTGCCTTCTAGGTGCTCGTTAAGCACAGCTACTTCGTTTTGTGCCTCTGATAGTTCTGACCGCAATGCTTCTGTTAGTTCTCTCAACTCCACGTCGTTGTCATCTTCGTCTTCGCTAAAACCTTCCTCTTCAGTACCTTTCTCTGCTGTTTTTTGTTCTGTAAGTGTTGGTTGTCGTTTTAATCCTGATACCTCTCTCTCTTTTGCTTCTAATTGTTGCTCCAACCTTCTGACCGTAGTCGTGGTATCTCTTCTTAAATTTCTAAGCTCTTGTATTTTTGCTGCGAGAGCTTTCTCTGACGCTGCTAATTCTGCCGACATTTCTTCAAGAGAAGTTTCTAGATCTTTCACTAACGTTGGATCTTCGGAATCTTCTGAGGCGGAGCCTTCGTTGTCTTCAGCCATATCTGCGGTCTCTTGTTGTACTTTCCCTAGTTTGCCTGTAAGTACTGCTATCTTTTTGCCCATAGTTGTAACTTCTATTTCTAAATCTGATTTTGTTCTTTGTAACTGTTGATTCTTTTCTTTCAAGGCCACTATTTGCGCATCAAGTTTTTCTATTCTTCGACTTAGCAGTAGTATTTCTTTGCTGGGCTCCTCTGGCTCCTGGGGGGTGCTTTTCTCTGCTAACTTTATTTGCCTTTTTAAGACTCCATTCTCCATCTGCAAAACCTCGAGTTCACGAGTATATGATCTTATCCGCGCGTTGGCATTTGTAAGTGTCTTTTCTGCGGCTCCTTTGGCTACATTCGATGCTTTGTTTGCTTTTCTTAATTCTGCGAGTTTTTTTGAGAGTAGTTCTATTTCTTGTTGTAATGCTTCTAGCTTGTCAAATAATGGCTGCGCTCCTTCTTCGGGTGAGGGAGTTGGCATGGCAGAAGTTGCATTGTCATCAGGCTCACCCTCTGGCTTTTCCGCAAAAGGTACTGGAATTGAAAGTCTTACTTCTTTTGAAATCAGTTTTATTTCTTCTGTGGTTCCGAGTATGAGGACTTCGTTTCTCAAATGTAGCTTTAGTCCTTTTTCCGCTAGGCTCTTGGTATTTAAACGCCCTATTAACCGTTCGAGCTGTTTTGACTCTAGATCTTCACCTGTTATTTCCAAAATCTGTGCTAAGGCTGCCTCTTCTGAGAGTCCTCCTAGCCTTCCCGCTATTTGACTTATTAGGGCTTGGTGGACCTCGCTTCTTATGCCTTCCATTAATTCAAATACTTCTGCATGCATTCTCACTAAATCTTCAGGGACGTCTTGGTCTGATGGAAGAACTTCGATTTTTGTCGAGACTGCTTTCCAGGTGGAACTACCTCTTTCTTCTTTTTGCTCTCTTTCTAATGCATATCCATGCTCTGCCAAAACGCTGTTTGTGTCATCAAAGAGTTTCTGCAAGCTTCCCATAGTTACGCCTGTTTCTTTTGAGATAGCTCTTTCTGTTAGTTCTGCGGCATATTTGAATTCTTCAATAAGAGCTACTTGCTCAGGCTGAAGTAGTTTTTTCATTTCCTTAAGTTCTTTGAGAGTCATCAACCTCAAAGTGCTCACGTTTTCGTCTACTTGGTTAGTTCTGGCCTCTGACAGCGCTAGTTCTTCGTGGCTTGGTTTGGAACCGTCTTCTGGTAATTTGTGTTGGATTGGTTCTAGAGTGGTTTCTAGAGTAGGTTCTTGGTCTGCCATTTCTGTGTTTGTGTGATTTGAATTTTAATTTGGAGATGAACTTACTTTATTTGGTGGGTTTTAGTCAAATAGTTAACCTTTATATTTTAAGGTTGGGGTAGTTTAATAAACTTTCGATTGTTTCAGGTTGACTTTCGGGATGGTTTCGCTAGAATACGCGCGTTACGTACTCGCCAATTTAACCTAATAAAATGGCAAAAAAAATACTCGCAGTTATAAAATTACAGATCCCTGCCGGCAAGGCAAATCCAGCTCCTCCAGTTGGTTCTGCTCTCGGTCAGCACGGTGTTGCAATCCAGGACTTCTGTACTCAGTTCAATAATGAGACAAAAGACCAGGGTGATTCAATTATTCCTGTAATCATTAGTGTTTACGAAGATCGTTCTTTTACTTTTGTAACAAAGACTCCACCTGCTGCTTTTTTGATTAAAAAAGCAATAAATCTAGCTAAGGGTTCTGGCGTTCCTCACAAGGAGAAAGTCGGGAAAATTACTAGGAAACAGCTTGAGGAGATCGCTGAAGCAAAGATGAAAGACTTGAACGCAAACGATATTGATCACGCAGTGAATATCATCGCCGGAACATGCAGAAGCATGGGCGTTGAAGTAAAAGGATAATAATTCTATATTGATGGGAGGCAGTGGACCTACTGGTCGAGCTTGCCGTTAACTACCACATAACCAAACATATCATGTCAAAACATGGAAAAAACTATCTTGAGGCTGTAAAGCTGATTGATAAAGAGAGCTATTCTGTTGATGAAGCTATAGCTCTTATTAAACAAACTTCTAAAGTTAAGTTTGATGCAACTGCTGAGGTTCATTTCCGACTAGGAGTTGACCCAAAGCAAGCTGATCAAAATATCCGAGGTACAGTGG